>Ga0187863_10000032_pt1 | contig 120003 bp, 113 predicted proteins | sample June2016WEW_11_1_FD_132975 | JGI IMG/M metagenome (GOLD analysis project Ga0187863, IMG submission 132975) | Peatland microbial communities from SPRUCE experiment site at the Marcell Experimental Forest, Minnesota, USA - June2016WEW_11_10 | ecosystem: Environmental > Terrestrial > Soil >...
GGCAGTTGAGCTCTTATGCCCGAAAGGCCCTGCGCCGGATGCGCAAGCGACCCACTCTGGTAGCCGCCTTCTGGCGTCAGGCAGAACTGTTTCCTTTGTAACTATATTATGCAATGCTCAATAATACCCCGGACAAACCTTTTTTACGGGAGCCATCGTCCAATCCATAGTGGATGCTGCCTATCCGGAGGCTCGTCATGTCGTCAGCCACCGTTCGCTTTCGGGTCGCCGGAATCGTGCTTTTTTGCCTCACGCTCTCCGCAGGTTTCAACGCACAGAACCGCATTAGCCCGAATCTGGTGGCGCATGAATGGGGCACATTTACTTCCATCGCGGGCCGGAACGGCCAGGCGGTGAGATGGCTGCCGCTGCGTGGATCTGCGGAACCTCCCCGGTTTGTGGAGCATTTTAGTGATGCCCAATTCAAGCAGGGCCTGGCAGGGACAGTTCGGATGGAGACGCCTGTCCTCTACTTCTACTCGCCTTATGAAGCCGTGGTTTCGGTCAAGGTTGGGTTTTCCAGAGGAGTAATTACGGAGTGGTATCCCCATGCCAGCCAGGTCAATCCCGATCCCAGGAAGGCCTTGGATCGTGAGGCACTGTTTCGAGGGCACGGTGGCGGCGGCATCGAGTGGGATTCGGTTACGGTTTCTCCGAACCTTGCCGCTCGCTTTCCGGGCGAGGATCGTGCCGGCGATGAAACGTCCTACGGAGATTCTCACGGCGGTCAAGGAAATCAGTACTACGCCGATAGGAGAACGTCGGCCTCGCCGCTGGCGGTGAAGACGGCTGCTGGTGACCGGCAGGAAAAAATTCTTTTCTATCGTGGCGTTTCCACTTTTTCCGTTCCCATCTCGGCAAGCCTATCGTCCGAAGGACAAGTACGATTAGCAAATCTCGCGCAGAACGAGATCCCGAGTGTGCTTCTGTTTGAGCGGCGCGGCGACAAGCTTGGCTACCGGCTTGGGGGCGCGCTGCCGAGCGAAATGTCGCTCGAACCTCCCGAGCTGACGGGGACTTTGGAATCGATGAGCCGCGATCTCGAGGACATCCTGACCAGCCAGGGTTTGTATCCGGACGAAGCCCATGCCATGCTTGAAACCTGGCGCCAGTCGTGGTTCGAAGAGGGCAGCCGTTTGTTCTACATTGTGCCAAGTCGTTTTCCGAACACAATCTTGCCGTTGACCATTCATCCCGCGCCGTCGCAAACGGTGCGAGTGTTTGTGGGCAGACTGGAGTTGATTACGCCGGCGACGACGCAAGCGCTGGAGAAGATACTTGCATCTCGCGACCTCACGGGGCTACAGAAGTATGATCGCTTTCTGGAGCCGATTCTAAAAGAGATGGAGGAGGCGAATCCCGCTGCGGCCGCACAGATAGAAAGAGACCTGGATGCAACCTACCGATCGGGAATGCTTCGGCTGCAAACCGCGAAGTAAGCAGCTTTGATCGCTGCGACGGACCGGGGAAAGCTCAGAGCCAATTCTCCAGCCGCGGAGAACCGCTTCAGAACGTTATAATTTTCTTCAAACCTTTCTTTTTCTTCTTCTTGCTGCTCGAAATATCCTTGTCGCTGGCCAGGGCGGAACTAGAAGCCGAACCTGCGGCAGCAGAGCTGCTGGATGCTGGCTGGCCTTGCTGGATCTCGTTCACCTGCACCGGAGGCGGTAGAGGTTGGTTGCTGGCCGCGGCCTGAGCATCAGGAGCCGGGGTTAATTCGTTGGGGTCAGGCGGGACACTGGGTTTGGGGGCAGGGGCCGGAGTGAGTTCGTTCGGATCCGGCGCAGCCGCGTTTGCGTGGGCAAAGGGATCAGCACTTGCCGTCGCCGGCGCATCCGACCGTGGAGCCGGTTCGTTGGCGGCGGGCGGGCCGGCCTTCACCGCTTCCACGCTCAGACTATGGTCGCCGGTGGAAATTCCCATCGCCCTCATGGCGGTGGCTCCCGCATCCTGATTGGCTGCGACCGGCGTTGGATCCACTAGCGTGGGATCTCCTACTTTCGCAGCTTGGGCGACGTCGGGACCTTTTTTCACAACACTCATCAAGCGGTCATAGGTGCTGGCCTCGCGCCGGCTATCTTCCTCTCTGCGGTTCTGCGCCACTGCGGCCTTGGTGGGACGCGGGATAGGCTGATGCAATGCGGCCAAGCGCTTCTTGGCGTCATCCTCGCGATCCATGAGCGGATATCGGGTAATGATTTGGGAATAGGCCGCGGACGCCTCTTTGGTTAATTCTTCAATCATGTTGGCTTTGACCTGCTCTCCGATGCAGCCCGGATGAGGGCTGGTCTTGACGCAGGTGAGACGGGCGCGCATCTGGGCGATCTGACCTTCGTAGTTTTGGCCTAGGAGGTATAGCGCTTCATCGGCTTTGCTGTAGAGCGGATATTTTTCCACCAGCGTTTTCAGCCGAGCGATTGAGGCGGGATACGACAAGCGATAGAAGTAGAACCTTCCAATGTCGAACTCCCGCTCCGCCAGAACTTCCTGAACTTCGAGCAAACGTTCTTTCCCTTCTTTCACCAGCTTGGGATTATCGGGATACTGCATGATCAAATTGCGGTATTCCTCCTCGGCGCGCTTGGCGTGGGTAAAGTCACGATCGGCTTTTTCCATCTGCTGGTACTGGATGTTGGCGATCTTCAACTGCGCTTCGGCCGCTTCCGGCATATTGGGAAAGAAAGTTTCGAAGTCGCGATACTCCTGCTCGGCCTGAGCGAGAGAAGCGGTACCCCCCTCTGCATACCAGGAATCGCCCACCGCCAGTTTGGCGCGGGCGATGAATTCGGAATCGGGGTAGGTGTTGATGAGGGTTTGCAGGGTCATGCGAGCGACGTCAAAGCGGTTGTGCTTCATCGCGTCCATGGCCTTGTCGAACAGAACCTTGTCCGGTTGTTTCGACCCCACATTGGCCAGGGGATTGACGGACTTCTTGTTGGTGCAGGCCGCCGTGATCATGAGCAGCGCCGCGAGCACCGTAAGCAATGAAAATCGATGTGACATAAGACCTCGGATCAGGATTGCCGGCGGCTAAAGCCGCAAGTATTTTTGTGCCGTTACGGCGCGGCTAGAAGCCGCGCCCCTGCAAGCCGGGTTGCAGCCGCATGTTTGCGGCAGATTGCTAGACTTTCAACAGCGCGGCTTCGGTCGCCGCTTTGAGCAGTGCCTCAGCATTCTTCTTTGGATCATCCTTTCCGAACACCGCGTTGCCCGCCACCAGAATTTCTGCCCCGGCGCGCACCACCTCCGCTATTGTGTCGAGCGCCACGCCACCGTCTACTTCGATGCGGTAGGCCAGCCGGCGTTGGCTGCGAACCTCCGCGAGCTGCCGCATTTTGTGCAGCGCCCCCGGAATAAATTTCTGCCCGCCGAAGCCTGGATTCACTGACATCACCAGCACATAGTCCACCATATCCAGAACTTCGGCCAGAGTATCCACTGGCGTGGCTGGATTGATCACTACGCCCGCCAGACAATCGTGACTCTTGATCAAATGCAGAGTGCGATTCAAATGGCGGCAGGCTTCCTGGTGGACCGAGATCCAATCGACTCCGGCTTCCGCAAAGGCGGGAATAAATTCGTCGGGATTCTCGATCATCAAGTGGCAATCGAGGGGCAATTTCGTGACCCGGCGCAAGGATTTGACGACCGGCGGGCCGATGGTGAGGTTGGGAACGAAGTGGCCATCCATGATGTCCACGTGGATGACACTTGCGCCACCTTCGCAAGCGGCGCGCACCTGCTCACCGAGACGGGCAAAGTCCGCCGAAAGAATCGAGGGTGCTAGTTCGATCAAGCGTTATCTCTTAAAACCTGGGCTCTCGAGGTCGGAAACCTGGTAAGGAGTTTACCATCCCAGACCTGTGGGAGGCAGGATTGTCGGGTTAGACTGCGAAGATAGTTCAGGGCCGATGCAGCGCAGAAGAACAAAAACGCGCGTGTTACCCTCGTCGAGCATGGATACCCCACGTCAGTTCGTGACTGCCGCTTACGGTCTGGCCGCAGTGTTGGCGTGGGGCACCAGCGATTTTCTTGGCGGCTACGCTACCCGACGGGCTAACGCGTTCTTGTTTACCACGGTCGTGAACATCGGTGGGCTCCTTCTGGTGGGGACTTTGGCCTCGGCGGGTCACGCGCAATTTCTTTCCGGGCGTAGTGCGGCTTGGGTGCTGGCCGGCGGCATCTCGGGGGGAGCGTCACTGGCGGTTTTCTATCGTGCGCTTTCCTCGGGAAGAATGGGGCTGACCGCGCCTGTGGCCGCCGTGCTCAGCGCTGCGATCCCAGCGGTTTTTTCGATGTTTACCGAGGGCTTGCCTGGACGCATTCCAATCATCGGATTGTTCCTGGCCGCCATCGGGCTCTGGCTGATCACGCGAGCCGAGGATGGCAACACTCCGGAAGGGATTGGGCTGGCCTTGATCGCGGGCACGGGATTCGCTGGATTCTATCTTTGCGTTCGCCAGGCCGGCGACAGTTCGGCTTTGTGGATTGCAAGTTTCACTCGAATTGGCGGCTTGCTCATCACCGGGGCAATTGTTTTGCTGCAAAGAAAGTTCAGCGAAATTACTGCTGCGGGCGTGCGCTGGGGCATACTTACCGGCTGCGTGGATTCTTTGGGCACGATATTATTCGTGCGCGCCAGCCAGAGTGGACGACTGGACGAGGCAGTGGTGATCTCGTCGCTCTATCCAGCAGTTACGGTGCTTTTGGCTCGAATGTTTTTGAAAGAACACTTCACCCGATGGAGATTTGTGGGATTATTGGCGGCGCTGGCGGCGGTGCCGATGATTGCGGGAGGGTGAGTCCAGAGTTGCATGTTCAGGAACTTGGAATAAAGCGATGGCGTTAGTCGAAATCCGAAACCTGCGCAAGATTTATTCGCCGGGGGGATCTCCCCTGGGCGGGAAGCCCAGCGGACGAAATGAGGTGCACGCCGTTGACGATGTTTCGCTCGACATTCACGCCGGCGAGACGCTTGGACTGGTGGGTGAATCGGGGTCGGGAAAAAGCACGCTTGGACGTTTGATCCTGCGCCTGATCGAGCCCACGTCGGGCGACATTCGTTTCGATGGGCAGGATCTGCTCACGGCCAGCCGTGGCGAAATGCGCCGCCTACGCAGCGATATGCAGATTATTTTTCAGGATCCCTTTGCATCGCTCGATCCACGCTTTCGCGTGGAGGACATTATCGCGGAGCCGCTGATCATTCATCGTGGCCAACCGGGGAACGGAAACACGAAGCAAGGCATTAAAGCTCGCTTGGCGGAACTGCTGCGGGCTGTCGGGCTTGACGAATCCATTTTGCGGCGGTTTCCACATGAATTCAGCGGTGGACAGCGGCAGCGCATCGGCATCGCCCGGGCGTTGGCACTGCGGCCGAAATTCATTGTCGCCGACGAACCGGTCTCGGCCCTCGATGTCAGCGTGGGCGCGCAGATCGTGAACCTGCTGGCGCAACTGCAGCGCGATTTTGGCCTGACCTATTTATTTATTTCGCACTCGATGCCGGTGGTGCGTTATCTCTCGACGCGCATTGCAGTGATGTATCGCGGCAAGATTGTGGAAGTCGGCCCGACCGAGCAGATCATCGAAAGGCCGCAGGATCCGTATACGCGCGGCCTTTTGGAGGCGACGCCGGAGGTAGCGGTTTAATGGCACGCGCCTATCCCGGCCGGGCCCGCGATCTGATTGAACTGATTCTCGGCTACGCGCTGATCGTCGGGATCCTCTGGATGCCGGATCACCTGCTGCGCATCCTCTCGCCGGTTGTTTTAGTGTTGACGCTGCTGGTGGTGGTGCGAGGAAAGAGTCAGGATGGATTGGGCGTGGGCCGACGGGGCTTGGTACAGTCACTTTGGATCTTGCCAGCGGCTGTCGCGCTCTCAGCCGTAAGCATGTTCGCCGCAGCGAAAATTGGCACGCTGCATCCGCTTTACAAAGCAGATTTCAAGCACATTGCTGGCTACGTGCTGTGGACGGTTTATCAGCAATTCCTTCTGCAGGACTATTTCATGGAGCGGTTGCTGCGGCTGGTCTCGAATGAAGCCGCTGCGGTTAGCCTTGCAGGCACGCTTTTCGCCGCGGCACATCTTCCTAACCTGGTTCTTACCGCGGCGACTCTGGTGTGGGGGATGGTCTCGTGTGCGCTGTTCCAGCGCTATCGCAATCTATGGGCGTTGGGCCTGGCTCAGGGTTTGCTCGGGCTCTGCTTCGCTGTCTGTGTGCCGGACGCACTGCATCATCATTTACGCGTGGGCGTGGGATATTTGCGGTATCACGGCACGCAGCCGATTTTGTGAGCGGACATAGTTTCCCGAATTCCGGATTGTATCCTGGACTGCGGCTCACGACTCACTACAAGCAACGGGATAAGTGTCTTTGAGGGCTGAGCCGAATGCTGGCCTGGCAAGAGTAAACAACATCAAAGCCGCGACCGCAGATCGCACGCAAGTTGAGGAAATTGCTCGCCTGCAGGCAAACGGACAGCACTCGGAGACTTGCTTCGCGGCCTTCTGCTATGCCTGAGTCAGCGACGGGCCGGCCACAATCACTTGGTTGGAGCCGTGGGTTCAGCGGGCTCCGAAAGCTTCGAATCTTTCAACATACATGATCTCGATGGACGATGCCGGGATGACCGCTTCCTACGATGTTGGCTCAAGCCGCCGCCAGCGAACCAACTCCGTCGTCTTAAACCCCGGGGTACCGGCTGTGAGATGACAGTCCAGTCGACCTACGGAGGACCGGCACACGACGATGCGGGTGATTTCAAGACGCGGGTGGATAAGGGCCTGTCTGGGCTCCCCGGCGGCGCGAACCGATATTAATCACGAGGGGCAGAACCTGCAGTGATGCTCATCACCAGGGGCGATTGGTGGCTGGTCGCGTGTGTGATCGGTACACGCTCGAAACATTGCGATCACCGCGCGGCTCTACTCGTACCGATTTGACTAACGTGCTGAATGCCTAGAACCATAATCCCCACAGCCAATCCACGCTGGCATGTGTAATCGTCGAGGCAGGGACCCGGCGATTCTCTCGCCAGGCGCGTCCATAGAAGATTCCGGCGATGGTGGCGAGCAGCACGTAGCGCCAATTGAAGTGCGCGGAGCGTTTATTGAAGTGCGACAGCCCGAACAGGATGGAGGCGAGCACAAGAGCTGCGCCACGTCCCACGCGGCGCTCCAGCAGGTTCTGGACCCAGGCGCGGAAGAAAAGCTCTTCCGGCACGGCGGTAAATAAGAAGATTAGTATCCAACGCAGAAGTGCGCTGCCGATGCCCGGCAAGTTGCGATGGGGATGGATGAAGCCTAGAGCCAGTCCGAGCACGATGACGGCGGGGGCGAAGAAAACAAGCTCCCGCAGACCGGTTTTCCAGTCACTCCACTTCAGACAAAAATTGAATCCGGTGCCGCTCAGTTGGCGAATCGTCAGAAATCCGTACAGGCCCGCGTCCACTAAGAGCAATTCGTTCCATGCCCGCAGCCCACTGGGCCAGGCGCTTTCGAACCAGCGAAGATCGACGGCCAGCCCAAGCACCAGCAGAATGAAGGCGTCGCGCCAGTCGCCGCGTTGTTCTGGGTCGACCTGTGTGGCGCGCATCAGCAGACCGGCGATGGCCACGGGAAGCAAAGCGTAGAGCGCGAACGACGTCCACTGGAATATGTGGGCGGAGACGGAAACCATAGCGTAGGGCGCGACGAATAGCGCCGGGAGGGCCAGTCGCAGCACCACCGGCCAGCGCTCCAGGGCGCGAGTAAGGCGTTCGGTCGCGAAGCCAAACATGACTGCCGAAGCCAATTCCAGGGCGAGGGCACCGATGGCGACCGGGGTCACATTCTGCATCGGTCCATCTTAAACTCGACTGTGTCTACCTGTTTTGTCTGGCTTAATCGTTCTGGTCGCTTGTATCGGACCCACCTCGCGGCTAGAATTTCATGGCACCTCGCAGGAGGCACTACCATGGCGGCCGATCCGCTTCCACCTTTGAGCGCATCCGCGACCACGCCTGAGGCCACGCCGCTTTCGGAAGCCGCGCGCATCGTCAATACTTTCGTCGCTCCCTCGAAAACTTTTACCGGTCTGCGCAGGAACGCGAGTTGGTGGGGCCCGTGGCTGCTGATCTCCATCATCTCTTTGCTATTTGTTCATTCCCTGGATCGGCAAATCGGATTTGATCAGATCACCAAGAACGAGATTGCGAAATCCTCGAGGGCAGATCAGTTCGATAAGCTCGCGCCCGAGGATCAGGCGAAGCGCATCCGTTTTTCCAGCAATCTGATTCGTTATCTGTCGTACGGGATTCCGGTGATGATCCTGTTCTACTTTGCGATCACGAGCTTCGTGCTGTGGGCGAGCTTCAAGTTTGGTGCCGGCGCGGATGTTTCCTACAAAACTGCGTACGCCGTTGTTTTCTATTCCGCCTTGCCCGGCGTGATTGGTTCAATTCTGGGGACGATATCGATGTTTGCGGGAGTGAATCCTGAGGGCTTTAACGTGAACAATCCGGTGGCGACGAATCCGGCTTACTTCATGGATCCGACGGGCAACAAGTTTCTATATGGGATGGCTTCGGCACTCGATGTCATCGCCATTTGGAGTATCGTCCTGCTGGGGATTGGATTTTCCTGCAACAGCAAAGCGAAACGGACGACCGCCATCGCGATCGTCGCGGGATGGTATTTATTGTGGAAGTTGGGCGCCGCGACGCTCGCGGCAAGTTCTTAGATTAAACAAGCCGCTAAAGCGGCCATGCAACCAACCTTTTGGCTTAGTCGGAGTAGGGATCAGGATTACTCATGACCCCCTCCCCAGATCCGGACGAGCGGGTTTCCCGCATCCGGCTCTTGCCTTAGGTGACGACGCCCATGCGGCGCAGGGGATAAGGATGACAGACAGAAGGCAAAGGCAGCCAGCGAGTGATGAGGCGCCGCATGCGATCCCCGAGAACGCGGCCGTTCTGGCTCCGCCGCGACAGCGAGCGATGCCAATACCAGCCGACTCGGAATCGAAAAAGCGCCAGCGCCGGTTGGTTCATGGGCACTCCGTAGTAGCGAAAGTGTCCACCCACAACCGCCCGCAGCCACTTGCCCTGCTCGGGGATGGGTTCGTGCATGCGTCGCTGAAGCTCGGCTTTCACCTCCTTCAGCTTCGTCTGCAACCGCTTGCGGATCGTCTGCCGCAGCACCGTGAACCGTCCATTGCTCTTCTTCTTCACGCAGATGTGCGTAAAGCCGAGAAAGTTGAACGTCTCCGGTTTCCCTTCTCCACGCCACTGCCGTTGGTCGATCGCATACGGACCGAACTCCAGCAGTCGCGTTTTCTCAGGGTGCAGTTCCAGATTGAACTTCTGCATTCTCTCCGTGAGTTCCGCCCGGAACTGATCGGCATCCGCTGGGCTGTTAAATCCAACCACGATGTCGTCCCCAAAACGCACCACGATAACGTCGCCGTGCGCCCGCTTCTGACGCCACGCTTGGACTCACAGGTCGAACACGTAATGAAGATAAACGTTAGCCAACAGCGGCGATGCACTGCCGCCCTGGGGCGTCCCTTCTTCCGTGCGTGTTCGTTTCCCATCCTCCATCACGCCAGCGTTCAGCCATTTTTGGATGAGCCGCACGCCGCGTCGGTCCGCTATCCGGTGCTCGATGAACTTCACCAGCCATTCGTGCGAAAGCGCATCGAAAAAGCCGCGAATGTCCAAATCCAGCACCCAGTTCACCTTCTTCGTCAGCCGTCCGGTGTAGAGCGCATCCAGCGCTTGATGCTGGCTGCGCCCCGGTCGGAATCCATACGAAAAGCCGAGGAAATCCGTTTCGTAGATAGCGTTCAACACTTCGACGGTTGCGCGCTGGACGATTTTGTCTTCCAGCACCGGAACTCCGAGCGGTCTTTTCCGCCCGTCGTTCTTGTCGATATACGCCCTACGCACCGGCTTCGCTCGATACGCTCCTCGCTTCAGCCTATGGGAGAGGTCCTGGAGATTGTCTTCGAGAGCCTCGCCGTAGTGCCGCCACGGCTCTCCATCCACACCGGGCGCGGCTTCCTTCTTCAAACTGAAGTAGGCCATGCGCAGCGTTTCCAGGTTATAGATGTGGTGAAGAAGCGCCGTGAACCGCGTCTCCTTATCCTTCTTTGCTGCTTGACGTATCCGCTCCAGTGCACTGAGCGCGTCTTCCCGGCTCGGTGTCCGGGACGCGTTTCGTTGGGGCAGGTTCCCTTTGGCCAGATCTCTTCCCTCCATCCCCTCCGCTGCCGTTTGCCCGGCGTTGTTCAGGGACTTCTCCGGTACAGTAGGTCTGTCCGACTTCCCAGATCCGTTCGTCATCGGTGTACGTCCTTAGACTTCCCAATGGGTCCCAAGGCAACTGCTGTCCTGGGCGAACCTGGGATCTCCCGGTTCCCGCGCGAGGTGCTTCCGTACGTGCACAGGGTCTGTGACCGCGCGGGACTCCGTTGCACCTCGCGATATCGGTGCACCGGATGGGGCCTTCCGCATCTCCTTACAGCGTCGGCGTCCCGGAGGAAGGTTCTTACGCGGCTGAACACCCGGCCCGCACGTTCCCTTGTCAACGCTTCGACGCCGCCCTCGCGAGCGGCTCCGCATGACTCCGGGCCGATGTGGGTCGCTATTTCACATTCGTATGACTCTTTCATTCACTACACCTCGCCGGTTTAACCGGCGCACAGGAGACTTGAGATGAAACGCATTCTTGTCGCATTTCTGTTCGCAGGTATCTGTCTCTATACCGGATGGGCGCAGACGATGGCACCATCGTCCACGCCGGGATCTCCGCAAGCTTCTGCGCCGGTGAAAGATCCAGTGGCCACGTCGCTTCGCATGTTGCTGCCGCGCTCGCGAAATAACATCCTTGGCGCCATTAGCGCCATGCCTGCCGATAAATTCACTTACAAGCCCACCCCGGAGCAGATGAGCTTTGCGCATCTGGTGGTGCACATCGTTGGCGCGAACAATGCCCTGTGTGCCAAGGCGGCCGACGTTGCCGCACCCAAAGTTGAGGAAGTGAAGGAAACCGATTCGAAGGAAAAGATGCTGGCAGCGGCCACGGCTTCGTTCGATTTTTGTGCGGATGCGCTGGGGAAAATGGACGACTCCAAGCTGGGCGACAGTATTGAACTTTTTGGTGGACGCCAAGGTCCGCGCGCTATGGCGGCACTGAGCGTGGCTAGCGGATGGGCTGATCATTATGCCGCGGCAGCCATGTATCTGCGGCTGAATGGGATTTTGCCGCCGTCAGCGCAGCCGAAGAAGTAGGCGGCCTCTATTTGATCTGGACGAGCTCGGCGCCCGATGCTGCTGCGGGGCCCGTGGGGGCCACGTGCTGCGGGGCGCGCCAGCCGTCGAAGATCGAGACTTGGTGCACGCAGGAGACCGTGCAATGCGGCGCGCAGGATTTTTCGGTGAGGTATTCCCGGCGCATATCATCGCGGGTGTAAGTTGCGAGCGGAACTCCGGGGTATCCGCGCTGCTGCGAGCAGTAGTGGACTAATCCGTCTTCACAGATGTAGAGATAGCGCGCGCCGGCGCGGCAGCGCCAGTCGTTGGGCAGACCTTGCGCAATTTTGTCCTGGAAGGCGTTGATGCGAGTGAAGCTGCGCTTCTCCCAAGACTTCATTTCCTCGTAGATGCGGCGTTCTTCCTCGCCCAGCGGCTGCAACTGGCCGCTGCCATCGTGGATGATACCGATAGTTGAAGTGAATCCAAGTTCGATAGCGCGCTTGCCGATGACGAGTGCGTCCTGCGGATGGTGAATGCCGCTGCCTACGACAGAATTGATATTCACGTGAAAATCCGCATGTTCGGCGAGAAGTTGGAGCTTCTTATCGAGCACCTTCAGGCTCTTCTTGGAAACCTCGTCGGGATTCAGGTTGTCGATGGAGATCTGCAGCCACTCGAGGCCGGCGCGGTTGAGGCGCTGAATGCGATCGGCGACCAGCAGGTAGCCGTTGGTGATGAGGCCGGCGATCATGCCGTTGGCGCGAATGCGGTGGATGACATCGTCGAGTTCAGGATGGAGCAGCGGCTCGCCTCCGGAAATTGTGACTACTGCCGTGCCGAGCGCGCCCAGCTTGTCGATGCGGCGGAACATTTCTTCTGTGGGCACGGGCTTCGAGAAATCGTCGAACTCGTTGCAGTAGGTGCAGGCCAGGTTGCAGCGGCGGACGGGAATGATGTGTGCCAGTAAAGGATGGTCGGTCGAAGCAAGAGCGCGCGCGGCCATGGCGGCTCCGCGCAGGTTGCGGTGCAGCGCTTGGGTGCGGCGGCGCAGGGTTGTGAGGATCGATGCCATGTGAACTTATTGCTGTTATTACACCATAAGATGTGCGGTGTTGTATTCACGGTCCCATCGTTTGGCGCCATTTCAGGGGTGAACGGAAAGCATAGGCGATCGATACGGTCACGGATGCAGGTGCCTGAAAGCACCCAATTCCAACAATCGCGCGCGATAGAAGGTCGAAAGACACTCGACGATGGCCCAGTCGCTTTCGCAAGTCAGGTTCCGTTTTCTGAGCCATTCTTTCTGTTCTTTTCGCAGAACATCGCTTTGAGCGTTATTCAGCGAGTCGAACCACCGTTTGTACATTCCATCGACCTGAAGGTCTAGATAGGCCACCTCAGCTGAAGACGCGGCCCAGGAGCGCTGCTTCTTGCTTTTCACGGGGATCGGGGATTTTGAATTCAATGACGGAACCATTCGGGCGGCGGCTGAGAACGGTGTGAACATCCGGACCAGCTGTGCCGGTGGCGCAGGTCGATGCAACTACTACCGCTTCATCGACGCTGTCTCCGGTGAAATCGAAATGCTCCAAATTATTGATGTTCACCGTTTCGGCCTTGCACCCTGAACCTTCAGCGAGGTCATTCCGGACGTCGTCCTCCGATAGCGACCGCTTGTCCTGCCCGAGTGCCGGGAGCAGCGAAAGCAAGAGCAAGAGGACAAGATGGGCGGCGACTTTCGGTTTTCGTGGCATGAGTTGAGTCTCCGTCAGGTGCAGACACAGTCACGAGACTACCTCGTGTCCGGCATTCCGTAAGGTATCCAGAGTCACTCCGGCAAATTCTTGCTGCACCAGAACGTAATCCGTATCGTAGGTGGAGATGGCGAAGACGGGGATGGCGCTATGTGAGAGCGGCGCGATGAAGGAGAGCAGAACTCCGGGTTGCGAGAAGGGGAACGGGCCTTCGAGTTTGAGGCAGATCCAGTGCGGGCCGGGGCTGGATTCTTTCGGGGTGTTATTTAGCGGGCAGACGATGGAGAGTTCGTCGGGGGTGCGGGTGATCGAGGTGAAGTCGCCTTGCGTGGCCCAGTGGGGGACCAGCGCGTCCGGGAGCAGGCGCACGATGGCGTAGAGGCCGGGGAGTTGACGGAATTTGAGAGATTGGCTTGAGGCGTGGCGGTTTGTGGCAGTCATAAGTTGTGTCGCCGGCGCATTGGGTCCGGCTCGCTCGAAAACGACAAACTTTTCCTAAATTTGGACACTACCTCGTTCGAAATAACGAGCTGTCCTAGGAATTTCGCATAACGGCCTCGCTACGCTCGGCGGACAGCCGAGAGTCTGCCCTGAGTTGGTCGAAGGGGCGGCGGTCCCCACATTGACATTAGCCTTCTACGGCTTTGCGCACGGCGGCTTTCGCCAGAAGGCGCGTCGAATCCAGGCTCGGAAGCGGCGAAGATTCTGGCGTGACCAGCAGCGGGATTTCGGTGCAACCGAGCACTACCGCTTCGCAACCTTCATCTTTAAATCCCCGGATTGCTTCTACGTAATATGCGAGCGAGCGCGGCAAGAATTGGGCGTTGACCAGTTCGTCCATGATGATCTGGTCGAGGCGTTCACGCTGCTCGGCCGCGGGGATGCGGTGCTCGATACCCGCGGCATTCAATGCTTCGCGGTAAACCGGACCTTCCATCAGGTAACGCGTGCCGAGAACGGCGAGGCGCTTGAACTGGCGGCGCTGCGCTTCTTTCGCTACTTCTTTGGCGATATGAAGCCAGGGGCGCGGCGAGCGATGCTCGACCAAGTCAAACGCCTGGTGGATCGTGTTGTCCGGACAAATCAGAAAATCGGCACCGGCGCGGGCCAACTTTTCTGCCGACGAGAGCATGAGTTCCGCAACGCCTGCCCAGTCGTTGGCGCGGACACATCGCATGTATTTCGCGAGCGAGTGCGAATGCAGCGAGACTTCGGGATGATCGTGCGAACCGAGCATTTGCGCACCTTCGAGGGAGATGGTGCGGTAGCAGAGCGCGGCTCCCTCGGTGCTGCAGGCGACGATGCCGATGTGAAGAGACACAGTTGTCAGTTTCTAGTTTCCGGTTTCCAGTTCTCAGTTCCCAGTAGCTGCGATTCGCATTTTCGATTTTCGCTTGGCGATTCTACAACAACGGTAGCGGTGATGAGAGGCCGGGCTTCGGCCCGGGCGGACAACACGAGGGCGGCTGTCCCTACATGGTCTTATCGTGCGGCGGCGGCGTCGAACAGGTTTAGAAATTCTAACTTCTTTTCCGCGGGCAGGAATGAGGCTTCGAAGGAGTTGCGGGCGAGTTCGCGAAGGTGCTCGTCGGTGAATCCGAAGGTTTGCTGGGCGATCTGGTATTCGCGGGCGAGAGTGGTACCGAACATGGCGGGGTCGTCGCTGTTAAGCGTGATCATCACGCCCTGGTCGAAGTAACTTTTCGCGGGATGGTCGTTGAGGTTGGGGCAAAGTCCGGTGCGCAGGTTGCTGGTGAGGCAGATTTCGACGGGGACCTGGCGCTGGGCAAGCTCTTCGACGAGATCGGGATCGTGGAATGCGGTGAGGCCGTGGCCGATGCGCTCGGCGCGCAGGTTGAGTGCTCCCCAGACGGATTCCGGAGGGCCGGTCTCACCCGCGTGAGCGGTGAGGCGCATGCCGTGGTCGGCGGCCCAGGTGTAGGCGTCGCGGAACAGTTCAGGAGGAGCTTTCTGCTCGTCGCCGCCGATGCCGACGCCGACGACTTCGCGATCATGATAACGAACTGCAAGGTCGAAGACTTTCTGCGCGGCTTCTGCGCCGAGTTGGCGCACCGCATCGAAGATCCAGATGAGCGAGATACCGAAATCCCGCGCACCACGAGCGCGACCGCGATCGAGGCCTTCGAAGATCGCGGCGAAATCCTGCTTGCGCCAGAGGCAGACGCCGACCGAGACGTAGACCTCGGCGTGCAGCACGTTTTCGTCTTTCAGACGCTGCATCAGGCAATAGGTGATCAACTCGTAATCTTCCGGCGTGCGCAGGTGCTCGGTGATGTTCTTGAAGGCGAGCAGGAAACCGGGAAAATCCTCGTACCGATAAAGCGCATCGACTTCGGCTTGCGTGACGCGTTCTCCGTGGCGCTGTCGGAGTTCGAGCAGCGTAGCTGGTTCGATCGCACCTTCCAGGTGCAAATGCAGCTCGGCCTTGGGCAGAAGGCGGAGGAAACTACTCGGCGATCGATCGAGTGTGGACATCACTTTCTGATTGTAGATTTTTGGGAGAAGATTTGCGAGGAGGAGAATTCGGTTCGGAGTCACCCGGTGGTTACGTTTACGACAAAACGAACGAGAAAGCTGTAACCTTGCGGCGGCGGAGTGACTATAAGGATCCTTCGACTACGCTCAGGATGACAGGGCGTGCTACTTTTTCGCGAATTCGCTTCTATGGCGGCTGTAGAAGATGTAGATCAGCAGACCGAGGCCGAGCCAGACTACGAAGCGGAGCCAGGTGATGACGGTGAGTCCGGTCATGAGGCCACCGCAGAGGATGATCGAGATCAACGGAAACCACGGGACCAGCGGCACTTTGAAGATGCGCGGGCGGTCGGGTTGGGTACGACGCAGGATGATCACACCGAGTGAGACGAGAACGAATGCGAACAGGGTGCCGATGTTGGAGAGATCGGCGGCGTCGCTGATGGCGAAGATTCCGGCGGGGATGCCGACGGCGAAGCCTGCGATCCAGGTGGAATAGTGCGGGGTCTTGAACTTGGCGTGGACTTTGGAAAAGAGCGCCGGGAAGAGGCGATCGCGCGACATGGCGTACCAGATGCGGGCCTGGCCGTATTGAAAGACCAACAACGACGAGATCATTCCGGTCAGCGCGCCGATAACGATGACGGAGCGCGACCAGCGGCTCGCTCCGAGCACTTTCAGCGCGTAAGCGACGGGAGCGTCGGCGGCTTCGCCGGTGACGAACGTGGTGTACTTCATCATGCCGAGCAGCACGATGGAGACGCCCACGTAGAGAATGGTGCAGACGATGAGGGAGGCGATGATGCCGAAGGGTAAATCCTTCTGCGGATTGCGCGCCTCCTCGGCCGCGGTGGAGACAGAATCGAATCCGATGTAGGTGAAGAAAACGATCGCCCCTCCGGTAACAACGCCACCGAATCCGGAGGGCGCGAAGGGATGCCAGTTGCTGGGATTCACCAGCGCGCCGCCGATGACGAGGAAGACGAGAATGGCGCCGATCTTGATGGCGACCATGATGTTGTTAGCTTCGGCGGACTCGCGTACACCTCGCACCAGCAACACAGTGAGGATGAAAATGATGAGGAAGGCGGGGAAGTTGAAGTAAGAGCCGGTCCAGTGGCCGGATTCCCAGACGGGCGTCGACCATCGATCAGGCAAATGCACGCCAAAAGATTCCAGTTGGGCTTTGGTGTAAGCCGCGAAGCCGATGGCGACGACGACGTTGCTGACCACGTATTCGAGGATGAGGTCCCATCCGATAATCCAGGCAAAGATTTCGCCGAGCGTGGCGTAGGAATAGGTGTAGGCGCTGCCGGCGATGGGAATCATCGAGGCGAGTTCGGCATAGCAGAGGCCGGCAAAGCTGCAGGCCATCGCGACCAGAAAGAACGAGATGGCGATGGAGGGACCAGCGGCCGGGCGGCCATGCATGAGGACCGCGCCCATGCCGCCGCCCCGAAAGAAGTTTACGATGATGTCGAGAACTTGCGCGTGAAGGATGGATGGGGCCTGGAAGTATTCTCCGGCGGCAGCGGTTCCGGTGAGAACGAAGATGCCGGAGCCGATGATGGCACCGATGCCCAGCGCGGTGAGCGACCACGGGCCGAGTGTTTTTTGCAGCCGCTGTCCGGGAGCTTCGGATTCGGCGATCAGCTTGTCGATCGACTTGCAGCAGAAAAGCTGGTTGTCGGAGGTGCGAACCGTAGCGGCGGGTTCCGTAGTTGGTTGTGACAAGCGGTGATTGTCTCCTGAGGAAACTGTTGGCCATTTGCTCGTCGGGGAAACCCCATCTTTCCCAAACCAGGGAAAGATGGGGCACCCGTCTTACCGCTTGGACTGGCCGCGAGCCAACTTCTTCACCTTGCGCTTTTTCGACCCGCGGGCGTAATCGCGGGGCTTCTTCGGCTTCTCCGCTTTCGCCTGCTTGCGAGCGGCGCGTTTTGATTTCTTGCGTTCTTCTTTGGTTAATTCTGCTGTGTTTGCCATGAATGCGATTTAGCTTCTCCTAAGTTTGGCCGATCTAAGTTCGGCTGATCTGCGCTCGGTGATCAGTGATACCGTGCAAACAGCCTTGCTATGCTTGGCTGGACAGCCGAGGCGGTTCTTCCTACGCAATTTCTAGGCGCGCTCTAGCTGTGCGTACTTCTCCACCAGCTTTTTCAAGCCGAAGCGAGGAAATTGTACAGTAATCTTGGCTTCTTCGCCTTCTCCTTCTCGCTGGTAGACCGTTCCTTCGCCATATTTTGGATGACGGACCTTCTGGCCTGGCCGAAATCCGCGCTTGCCGGTGGGCTCTTCGCGGGGAATTTTCGGGACAGTAAACTTCTTGCCGCGGCTGGCGAAGAACTCGGCGATATTCTCGATGGAGTTGTAGGGTTTGGTGGGGGACGTGAGCTTTTGGCGGCTTGCAGCGACTCGGTTGCGCTTCCAGGTCGCGCTTTGATCTTCGTCTTCGTAGGAGTAGTGCGTGCTTTCCGTGTCGTAGGCTGCGGGGCTTTGCCGCGCTAGATGGCCGAGGGCGGCCGTCCCCACATAACTCGTGCTTGCACTCGCCCTGCCGCTTCGTCCGCCTAGCTCTTCGATCAACGGGATCGGGACTTCTTCCAAAAAGCGAGAGGGGACGCTGGCTTCGGGCAAGTCCGTGCCGTAGCGGCGGCGGTAGACGGCGCGCGTGAGGATCAACTGGTCCATAGCGCGGGTCATGCCAACGTAGCAGAGGCGGCGCTCTTCTTCGACGTCGTCGGGCTGGAGCATGGTGCGCGAGTGCGGGAATAGTCCTTCTTCAAGGCCGCTGAGAAAGACCAGCGGAAACTCGAGCCCCTTGGCGGCGTGCAGGCTCATGAGCGTGATCTGGGAGCGCTCGTCGTAGTCGTCGGCGTCGCTGATAAGCGCGGCGTGATCGAGGAACTGGTCGAGGGATTCGCCACGGTCGCGTGAGTCCAAGGCGGCGTTCACCAACTCGCGCAGGTTTTCAATGCGGGAGAAGGATTCGGGAGTGTCTTCGGCTTCGAGGAGCTTGATGTAGCCGGTGCGATCGATGAGGAACTTGAGGAGGTCGGCGGTGCTCACCGTGGGAACAGGAAATGAAGCGGAGGCGGGTGGCGTCTCTGCGACCGGTGCGACCGGTTGGTCTTGCGCTGAAGGCGGCGGGATGGTGGCGCTACTGTCGGCCTCGTCGCCGGTGTAGGCTCCGCCGAAGTCGAAGGCGGTGTTTTCGAAATGGTTGGGATCGAAGGCGGAGGCATCGTCCGGCTCAGCCGGGGACTGCGGGGCTTCGCCCTGCCGGGCATCCCCTTCGGCTCCGCTCCGTGCCGGCGAGGAGGGCTGCCCGTACATGGACTTTGCTGCTTCCGGCATTTCTGTTCCCACACTTTGTTCAACATGCTCGGCAAAGGTTCCTGCCTGCATCGCTTGCGCATCCACGATCAGTTGCTGAAAACTTTTCAAAGCCGAGAGTGCGCGTTGGGGAAGCAGTTGGCGGCGGATGGCTTCTCCGATCGCGCCCCAGAGCGACAGGCCGGTCTCGAGAGCGACGCCTTCGACGGTGTCGAGGGTGCTCTTGCCGATGCCGCGAGTGGGTGTGTTGATTACGCGCAGTAGGGAGATCGAGTCATCGGGATTTTGGATGACTTTGAGGTACGAGATCATATCTTTAATCTCGGCGCGCTCGTAGAAAGAAAATCCGCCGACAACTTTGTATTTGAGGCCGTAACGGCGCATGGCTTCTTCAAACAGCCGCGATTGCGAATTGGTGCGGTAGAGCACGGCGGCGCGCGGAGTTTCGCCACGCTGCGCGGCCTCGCGCAGATATTTTGCGACGTGATCGGCGGCAAAGAGCGCTTCGTTCTCGCCGTCTGGCGCTTCGTAGTAGCCGATCTTCGTGCCGCCCTGGCGCGAGGTCCAGAGGTTTTTGCCCTTACGGCGAATGTTGTTGGCGACCACCGCGGACGCAGCCTGCAGAATGTTTTGCGTGGAGCGGTAGTTCTGTTCCAGACGGATGATCTTAGCTTCGGGGAAGTCTTTTTCGAATTCGAGAATGTTACGGATATCGGCGCCGCGCCAGGAATAGATCGACTGGTCTTCATCGCCGACGGCACACACATTGTGACGCTGACCGGCCAGCATGCGCATGAGCTCATATTGCGGGCGGTTGGTGTCTTGATATTCGTCGATCAGCAGATATTGAAAGCGGCGGTTGTAATACTCGCGCACGGGCGCGGCGGTTTTCAGCAGGCGCGTGGCTTCGAGCAGCAGGTCGTCGAAATCGAGGGCGTTGGCTTTGCGCAGTTCTTTGCGGTACTCCTCGAAGAGGTGGGCGATCTTCTCCGTCTGGGGATCGGCTGATTGCAGGTAAAGTTCCTGGGGATCGAGCATGTGATTCTTGGCCCAGGAAATGCGCGAGAGCACGGTGCGTGGTGTGAGCTGTTTATCGTCGACGCCGAGGCGCTTCATGATGTTTTTGACCATGGATTGCTGATCGCTCTCGTCATAGATGACAAATTTTTTCGTGTGGCCGATGGGCGGCCGGCCGGGGACGGTCGAAGGGATCTGCAAGGCTGCGATGTCGCGGCGAAGAACGCGCACGCAGAAGGAGTGGAACGTGGAGATGACCGGTTTGGCGATGCTGAGCCCGCCGACAAGTTTCTCGACGCGTTCGCTCATTTCGGCGGCTGCCTTGTTGGTGAAGGTCATCGCCAGAATGGATTCCGGCATCACTCCTTTGTGCTCGATGAGGTAGGCGATGCGGTAGGTAATGACGCGTGTCTTGCCGCTTCCCGCGCCGGCGAGGATCAGCACTGGGCCTTCGGCGGTTTCGACGGCTTCGCGCTGCTGCGGGTTGAGTTGATCGAGGAAAGACAATGCGGAAGTGGCTCCGGGGCTGATGAATCAATTTTACAGGATCAGATTTGAGACGGCTTACACCCAGGCGGCCATCAGATGTCCCAGGCCGCCACGTACGATCAGTCCGTCGGTCCGGTCATGGAAGTAGCGGGCGTTGAGTTCCTTGCCTTGCAGGAGTTCGGTACGGCTGAATCCCATGTTCCTCAGTTCGGCCCGCAATTCTTCGGGATCGAAAAATAGCTGAAACGGCTCCCCGTATCTGGCCACGCGCGCAGAAAGTGCACCAAGCGCTTGCCGCTGGCCCGCATTCAGCAGCGCGGGATCGACCGCAAAATCAAAGACAATGCCGCTTCTCGCGGGCATTCGGGCGATCGAGCCGAGGGTGGTCATGCAGGCCGGGCGCGTCAGGTATGGCGTTACTCCAAGCCAGGAAAAGAATGCCGCCGCGGTTGTGTCAAAACCGAAGTGATGAAGCCCATCCGCGAGCGTTTGCCGTTCGAAGTCGATGGGGACAAAGGTCAGGGATGGTGGGACTGGAATGCCAGCCGCTTGCAGTTGTTCGCGCTTCCAAGCCTGGGTGGTTGGGTGATCTAGCTCGAAGACCTGCAAGCCCACATGAGGGTTGCGGTAGGCGAAGGTGTCGAGTCCCGCACCCAGAACGACGTATTGAGCCACACCACGTGCGACGGCGGAAGCAAGTTCGTCTTCGGCGTAGCGGCTGCGCGCCGCCATAAAGGCGCGGAAGGCGCGGGCGAAAGAGTGCTTCTCTTTCGGATCGGAGCGAAGCGCTTCGGCCGCTTCGAAGCCTATGACGCGGAGTGCCAAAGGATCGTCGAGAACTCTGGGCTGGTCGAGAAGCTGGTGAGCGGCCCGCCGCATCGCCACTCGATATGCTGTTCTACTGAAATTGCCTTCTTGCATGGAAGGCTTAGCCGCTTACCGCGCGCTCGACTCTGCACTCCTGGCAGGGACAGACTTCCCGCAGGAACCTCCAGGAGTAAATTCCGAGGTCATGATCGTCATTCCACGCGAAGCGGATGGCGTACTTGCCTATGCCTTCCGCGGAATGGGGCTTGGCCGCAGCTTTGAACATGGGCAACATGCCGGGAGCAAGTTTGGCGGGTTCGCCCGGCTTGCGGCCGGATTTGTCACGCTCTTCGTTGCACATGGCACAAGGACAGGCGTCGCGTAGGTAGACGAAGTCGTAGTGAGAAACGTGCCCATCTTTCCACTCGATATCCAGTCCAGTACCGGTGGTGAGGTTCACTTTTACCGACTTGGGATCTGTGGCTGCAGTGAGGGATTGAAGCGGGGACTGCATGATTTCAGTATCGCACACGCGAGAGCCCGGCAAAGCCGCGGGAACGCGAGTTCTAGTGCGAGGTGGTTGACGATGGGCTGGCTTTAGGGCTGGTTGCAACACCAATGGCCAAGCCTCCGATGGCTCCGGCCAGAATACCCATCAAGGCCAATACCAGGGCGCTTTCTACCAGGGTTGGGTTGCCGCGATTCAGCATAGGTTCCTCCTTAGATTGCGGGGGAAAAACTATCTCCTATTGTACCTCGGCAAGTCAACAGGAGCGAATTGCCAGGGAGGGTTTGAATCCGGTAAAATGAGGGTTTCCGTCACAAGGCTCTGAAAGGATGTATAGCAGTCATGGCTCAACAGTGTGATATCTGCGGCAAGAAGCCGCAATCGGGAAACCGCATCAGCCACGCCCATAACGTGACCAAGCGACGCTGGAACGTCAATCTGCGTCCGGTGCACGCGCGCGTGGGCGCTACCACCAAGCGCATGCGGGTATGCACGGCTTGCATTCGCAGCGGCAAAGTGGTGAAGGCGTAAGATCAAGTACCGCCGAGCCCGCCAAGAGAGCTATTCCAGTTTTAGATGTAAGGTTAAGAATTCGTTCGGCTATCTTGGCGGGCTCGGCGATGGATATTCTATTGCACGCCCAGCAACTGCACGTCGAAAATGAGAGTCGCGTTGGGCGGAATCGGGCCACCAGGAGTGCCTTCAGCGCCATAACCTAAATCCGGCGGGATGCGCAACTGGCGTTTGCCGCCGACTCGCATTCCCGCGACTCCTTCTTCCCATCCCTTGATTACCTCGCCGTTGCCAATGGTGAAATCGAAGGGCTTCCCGGCATCGACCGAGCTGTCGAACTTCTTGCCGTTGGTTAGCCAGCCGGTGTAGTGCACGCGCACGTGGCTGCCTTCCTTCGCAACTTCGCCATTGCCAACCCGGATGTCCCAATAGATCAGACCGGAAGGAGTTTTCACGCCGTCACCGGTCACTTTGGTGGGCGCGTTTGTGTTGGGAGTGGCCGACTTCCTGGCGGTTTGGGCAACCACGGAAACGACAGTCAATACGAGAATAATTGCAACAGCCGCAACGTACTTGGTCATTCTGGGCTCCTTTGCATCCCCATAATCTCAAACACAGAGGGCACGAAGGTACACGGGGGTTTATCGCATTCTTGACGATTCCCTTTGTTCTCTATAGTGAGATGCTTGCTACTGTATCGCTATTACGTCAATTTCCACCAGCACGTCCTTGGGCAGGCGCGCCACTTCCACGGTGGAGCGAGCCGGCGGCGCGGTGCTGAAATATTTCCCATAGACCTGGTTCATGGCGTCGAAGTCGTTCATGTTCTTGAGGAAAACCGTGGAGCGGACAACTTTGCCGAGTCCGCTGCCCGCCGCTTCCAGAACCTCTGATAGATTGCGCAGCACGCGATCGGTCTGTGCACCTACGTCTCCCGTGACGACTTGCTGCGTGGCGGGATCGATGGCGATCTGGCCGGAGGTAAATACGAACGCGTTGGCCTTGATGGCTTGCGAATAGGGGCCGATGGCCTGGGGAGCGTCTTTGGTGGAAATGATTTCGCGCATAGTCATTGCTCGGTGGCTCGCGGTCAGTGAACGCCGCGGACACAGTAATTAACTCAGATTGAGTGGCAGAGGTCAACTGAGTATGGCCTATCGCCCAATCACCGACCACTAATCACTGCTTTCAGATTTTCTGCAGTCTTTGCACTTCGTGCACGCCGGGGATTTTGCGCAGGCCGGACATGATTTGCTCCAGGTGTTTGAGGTCGGAGATGTCGAGGACGATTTCCACGCTGGCTTGGCTGTTGGCGGTGTGGGCGCCGATGTTGCGGATGTTGCTTTGCGCGTCGCCGATGACGCTGGTGATGTTTTTCAGCATGCCGAAACGGTCGTCGCAATAGACGGTGAGTTTGACGGGATAGGCGGTGGGGGTGGTCTCGTCGCGGGCCCACTCTACGTCGATGCGGCGTTCGGGTTCATACATCAGGTTGGTGACGTTGGGACAGCTGACCGCATGCACCGCGACTCCCTTTCCCCGGGTGATGTAGCCAACGATGCTTTCGCCGCGGATGGGGTTACAACAGCGGGCGCGGTAGACCAGCATATCGCCCTGGCCTTTGACCATGATGGCGTTGTGGTCGCCAAAGACGCGGCGGACGACACTGGCGATGGCACCCGGCTTTGAGCTCAAACCCTCGGCTTCAATTTCGCCGGCCATCGAAGGCGTAGCGCCGGAGGGCAACAGGCGCGCCAGCACCTGCCGCGCAGAATATTTTCCATAGCCGATGCCGGACATCAGGTCATCGACTTTGCCGAGTCCGTAGCCCGAGGCAACTTTCTGCAGCTCTTCGTCTTTGATCTCCTTGAGCGCGATGCGATACTTGCGGGCTTCTTTCTCGATCACTTTACGGCCGATTTCGATGGAGCGCTCGCGCTGGTGCACGTTGAGCCAGTGTTTGATCTTGTTGCGAGAGCGGGAGGACTTGACCAGGCCGAGCCAGTCACGACTGGGCTTGTGGCCGGCTTGGGTGAGAATTTCTACGATGTCGCCGGAATGCAGCTTGTGACGCAGCGGCACCATGCGGCCGTTGACTTTGGCGCCGACGCAGGTGTGGCCCACTTCGGTGTGGATGGTGTAGGCGAAGTCGACCGGCGTCGCGTCCCGGGGGAGGACCACAACTTTGCCTTTCGGGGTAAAGGTGTAGACCTCTTCCGGATAAAGATCGACCTTCAAGGCTGATAAGAATTCATTGGGATCGCTGACGTCGCGTTGCCACTCCACCACCTGCCGCAGCCAGGCCAGGCGCTGCTCGTCCTGCGCGGAAACGGGGCCGTCCTTATATTTCCAGTGGGCGGCAATTCCCTCCTCGGCCATCTTGTGCATTTCTTCGGTGCGAATCTGGATTTCGAAAGGGGTGCCATCCTCCGTGATGACCGATGTGTGCAGCGACTGATAAAAGTTCGGTCGCGGCATGGCGATGAAATCTTTGATACGCCCCGGCACTGGTCGCCAGATGTTATGGATGATTCCGAGCACGGCGTAACAATCCTGCAATGAGCGCGTGATCACGCGCATGGCGAAGAGGTCGTAGACCTGATCGACGGAGATATGCTGGCGCTGCAGCTTCTTGTGAATACTGAACAGGCGCTTGATGCGGCTATCGACCTTGGCTTGGATGCCGGCCTCTTTCAGCTTGTCGCTGATGATCTGCTGCATCTTGGCGAGAAAAGCCTCGCCCTCTTTGCGACGGGCGTTGACGGATTTCTCCACCTCCTCGTAACCGGCGGGATCGAGGAAGCGAAAGCCCAGGTCTTCGAGTTCGCCGCGAATCTTTCCCATGCCCAGACGATGGGCGATGGGAGCGTATATCTCGAGCGTCTCTTCCGCGATTTTGCGCTGCCGGTCGGGCTGCAGGTGCTCGAGGGTGCGCATATTGTGCAGGCGGTCGGCGAGCTTGATGAGCACCACGCGGATGTCGTCGACCATGGCCAGCATCATTTTGCGCAGGTTTTCGGCCTGCGCCTCCTCGCGCGTGGCGAAGTCGATTTTGCTGATTTTGGTGACGCCTTCTACGATATGGGCGACCTGTTCGCCGAATTCCTTGCGAATGTCGTCGATGGTGACGGAAGTGTCTTCGACCGAGTCGTGGAGCAGGCCGGCGGATATGGCGACCGGGTCCATCTTCATCTCGGCCAATACCAAGGCGACTTCCAGAGGATGCACCAAGTAGGGCTCACCCGAGGCGCGCAATTGGCCCTCGTGGTGCTTTAGGGAGTAGTCGTAGGCTTTTTTGACGATCGATAGATCGTCCTGCGGACGGTTTTCCTGGATCCGCTTCATCAGCTCGCGGAACTTGGTGAGCGTTAGAGCGGTGGTCGCGATCTGTTGGCGCAAGCTCGCCATGTAGGATTATAGCCCGCGATGCCGGCGTGGGACGGGCAGTGCCTCGACAAGCTTAAGTCAGGCTGCGCCCGAAAGCTGCCGTGGACAAAGGTGTGCACGTGGAAATACCGAGACGCGGGTGAGGGCGCCCGCGCCATCGGCGAACTACCACGCCGTCGCTTCGCTGCGGGGACAGCCGAGAGCGGCAGTCCCCGCCGCGTGCGGATTATTTTCGGCTCGCCAGTGCCTCCGCGTGAGCCTGGTTCACGGCATGCGCCAGACCATCGCTGGCGAAGATCTCCTCATAGGCGTGCTCGCCGTGGATGGATTCATCCAAGCCAATTTCTTCCGTCAACTCGCTAACTTTCACCGTCGTAAATGCATCGATGATCCGAAGCATGGCGTAGGTGAAAACAAATGCCCAGACCGATGAGAACGTGACGGCCACAACTTGTTTCAGCAAGAAGACTGGGTCTCCGTAGAGCAAGCCATTCGCTCCCTCCGGGTTGTAGGCTTTGCTGGCGAAGATTCCGAGCATCACGATGCCGAGAAAGCCTCCCACCCCGTGGACTCCCCAAACATCGAGAGCGTCATCCCATTGCAGTTTGTTCTTCATCTCCACCGCGTAGTAGCAAACCACTCCTGCGACTAATCCGATGATCACTGCGGTGGTGGGAGAAACATATCCTGCAGCGGGAGTGACCGTCGCCAGTCCTGCAACTGCGCCAGTCAGAAGGCCGAGAAACTTTGGCTTTTTCTCGTTGAACCATGCCACCAGCAACCAGGCAACGGCCGCGAACGAGGCCGCGATATCGGTGTTTAGAAACGCGGTCGCGGTGACGGAATCGACGCGCATTTCACTGCCCGCGTTGAAGCCGTACCAACCAAACCACAACAGGCCAGTCCCTAACGCGACCAGCGGGATGCTGTGCGGACCCCGATCGGCGGTGCGGCGCCGTCCCACGTACAGAACAGATGCCAAGGCCGCAACGCCCGCGATGTTGTGTACCACAATGCCGCCAGCGAAATCCTTCACCCCCCACTGCTGCAGGAAGCCTCCGCCCCACACCATGTGGACGAATGGGAAATAAACGAAGGTCAGCCAGCCGGTGAGGAACAACATGTAGGCCTTGAACGTCACCCGGTTGGTGAAAGCGCCCGAGATGAGCGCCGGGGTGATGATGGCGAACATCATTTGATAGGCGATGAAGACGAATGCCGGAATGGTTTCATTGGGCGATGGAGTATTTAGACCGACGCCCCGTAAACAGACGTTGTGCAGATTGCCGATGACTCCGTGCCAGTCGCCGCTGAAGCACAGGGAGTATCCGTAGAGGTACCAGATTACCGTCGTCCAGCCCATGGAGACAAAGCTTTGAATCATGATGGCGAGGACGTTTTTGCGTCCGACCAGGCCGCCGTAGAAGAAGGCGAGGCCGGGCGTCATCAACATGACCAGGCTGGTGCATAAAATCATGAAACCTGTATTGCCAGTATCGAGATGCAACATGGAATCTCTCCTGGAATAAGAAAGGTTGGAACTGCTTAACTCTCGATTGAAATCAAAGAAGCAAGAGATGATTGGACAGCACAAATCACCGCGGCACAAAGGACAGCCTTCCGCAGTTGACTCGGCGAAGGAGAACCTCTGGTCCTCCTACCAAGGGGAGGTTAGGCCCTGGCCAACATCGAAATCTGTGAGGAGCGTCACGGTTGCTGGTGCCGGAGCACACCGTGGCAAGCCGGATGTCGGTGCCGATTTTTCGCTTGACAACAATACCAACCAGTTGGTATTTCTTGTACCGACTAGTTGGTATGAAATGACCGCAATCGATTTAAGACACGATTCCAAGAAACGGTTCCTCGACGCTGCCCTTCACGTCATACGCGCAAAGGGCTATGCCGCCGCCCGTATCGAGGACATCTGCGAAGTCGCGGGGCTCACCAAAGGCAGCTTCTTTCATCACTTCAAAGGCAAAGAAGACCTCGCCCTGGAAGCGGCAAAATACTGGGGAGACACGATTTCCGCACTCTTCTCTTCCGCCGTGTACCGCACCCTCGCCGACCCCGTGGATCGTTTGCTAGCGTATGTCGATTTCCGCAAAGCCGTTCTCCAGGGCGATCTGCCGGACTTCACCTGCCTGGCTGGAACCATGGTCCAGGAGGTCTATGACACCCATCCCGAAATCCGCGAAGCCTGCAACAAGTGCATCAGCGACCACGCCGCTACCCTCCAGCCCGATATCGAAGACGCGATGCGTCAGCGCAACATTCGCTCCTCCTGGACCGCGGAAAGCCTCGCCCTTTACACCCAGGCCGCGATCCAAGGCGCTTTTGTTCTGGCCAAGGCCAAACACAACGCCGCCGTGGCCACAGCCTGCATGGACCATCTGCGGCGCTATCTGGAATTGCTTTTTACTGAGCCCAAATCGCAAAAGGAGATCGTATGAACCTCACCGTACAACCTGAAATTGTGACCCGGCCCGAAGCCCATTACGTCTTTCTCGAAAGGGTCGGTCCGTTTCCAAGCGTTGCTCCGCAAGCCTGGCAGGACGTGCTCCGGATTGCGCCATCAGTCTCAGAGCACAACCAGATCACGGGGGCCATGGCCCTCTACAAAATGGGGCCGAACGTCTATCGTGCCGGATTTTCGCTGTCAGCCCCGCCGCAAAAATTGCCCCAGGACGTTCAATACACACGACTCGTGGGTGGCAAATACAGTCGCTTCGTTTTGACCGGAGCCTATTCGAATTTGCCAGAGGCGTCGGGCCGCGTGTGGTCAATTGTTGCGGAAAAGCAAATCCAGGTGCGGGACGATTTCGCAGTCGAGAATTACCTCAGCGACCCAAAAACGACACCTGAAGAGAAGTTGATCACCGAAATCCTCATCCCCACCGCCTAGATTACGGAAGTAAAGGCGTTCACGAGCGGACGACCGGGGACTGCGGTGGTGGGCCCATCTTTGCGGCTCACCTGTTCTGCTAGATGCTCGGTTCACCGAAGTTCCCGAGCGGGGAACCATCTTTTTTAATGGTGCCGGTCGGTCGTTGGTCAGATGGGACTACGGTGGAGACGTCTGAGCACAACCCTGAAACGGGAGAGCAACGATGAAGCGAATCCAACCTAAGAGTGTCGGAAACCTATTCTTGATATTGATAGCCCCGCTGGTCATGCTTCCTAGCTGGCGAGGCCTTTACGCGCAGGTTCAACTGCCGCAGAGTTCGGATCCGGCGATGGAAGCGCTTGCAACTGGGTTCACTTCCAGTAGCGCTCAGGTCAATGGGGTAACTCTGCATTACGTTCGCGGGGGCCAAGGGCCCGCTGTCGTTCTGATCCACGGCTTTCCGCAGGATTGGTTCGAGTATCACGCAATTATGCCGCGCCTGGCGAAGCAGTTCACGGTGATCGCGGTTGATCTGCGCGGCATAGGCGGCTCGACGGCCACGCCAGGCGGCTACGATGCGGCCAATATGGCGCAGGATGTGCATCAACTGGCGGCGGCGCTCAAACTGGATCGCGTCTATATTGTCGGTCATGACATCGGCGGGCACGTGGCCTACGCATTCGTTCGCCGTTATCCGGAAGCGACGCGCGGGGCCATGATCCTCGATACGCCAATTCCGGGAGTCGCAGGGTGGGATGAGATTCTAGGCGATCCCCAGGTTTGGCATATCCGGTTTATGCAGGCTCCGGGACTCGCCGAGAAACTTGTCGCCGGCCGCCAGGCCGACTACTTCGGCTACTTCTTCCACTTCGGCAAATTCACGCCGAGCGAGGAGGCCCATTTTGTGCAGGCTTACGCCGGCCCTGCCCAGCTTCACGCGGTATTTGAAATGTACCGTGCGTTCCCCGCGAATGCGCAATTCAACGCGGCGCAACGCGGATCAAATGACGTGCCGTTGTTGGTGGGCGCCGGAGACGGGTCACCATTTGCAAAGCTGGTCCCCAAGATGGCAGAAGGTCTTCGAGCCAACGGATGCACTCACGTTGAGACCGGATTGATTGGCGGTGCGGTGCACTACGTTGTCGAGGATCAACCCGGAGAAGTGGCCGATCTCATCGCGCGATATGCATCGCGGCATTCGCCATGAGAAGGCAATGCTGTCGGAGTGGGAGAGCCAAGCCCATCCGCCCTCATTCGTTGACTAGCGGCAGCCGCCTCCGTAAGATGAAGCGACCCAAAGGCCAGGCGTGCCCCGAATGATCGGCCAAACCATTTCTCACTACCGGATTGTCGAGAAGTTGGGCGGCGGAGGCATGGGTGTGGTCTACAAGGCCGAGGACACCCGTCTCCATCGCTTTGTGGCGTTGAAGTTCCTGCCCGATGAAGTAGCGCGGGACCCGCAAGCTCTGAGCCGCTTCCAACGCGAAGCCCAGGCAGCGTCGGCGCTCAACCATTCCAACATTTGCACGATTTACGACATCGGCGAGGAGAACGGTCAGGCTTTCATCGCCATGGAATTTCTGGACGGCGAAACCCTGAAGCACGTGATCCGAAACCGTCCCATGGAGTTGGACACACTGCTGTCGGTCGCCATTGAGACGGCGGATGCACTCGATGCGGCGCACTCCCTAGGCATCGTCCACAGGGACATCAAGCCGGCCAACATTTTTGTCACCAAGCGCGGGCACGCCAAGGTGCTCGACTTCGGACTGGCGAAGATGGTTGCAGCACGATCGATAGGGGAAGCGACGGCGACCCGAACCCAGGAGCCAGACCTGACGAGTCCGGGATCGGCGGTGGGGACGGTGGCGTATATGTCGCCCGAACAAGCGCGCGCCAAAGAACTGGATGCCCGCACCGACCTGTTCTCTTTCGGCGTGGTGCTCTACGAGATGGCGACGGGCCAGGTGCCCTTTCGGGGAGAGAGTACAGCGGAGGTTTTCGACGCCATCCTCAATCGCGTTCCGGCAGCGCCGGTCCGCTTGAATTCTGCTTTGCCCAGCAAATTGGAAGACATCATCAATAAGGCATTAGAGAAGGATCGTGATCTACGCTACCAGCACGCTGCGGACATACGAACAGATTTACAGCGGCTGAAGCGGGACACCGACACGGGCCGCGCGGGAGCCGCTGTCTCCGGGGCAATGCCGGTGGTGCAGGACAGTAGTCCGCAAGCAGCGCCGCCGGCTCCGGGGTCAGGCTCGGCACCTGCTGCGGTTGCGGCATCTTCATCCGCCGCGCAGATATCGGAGGGTGGGCGAAGCAAACTTTGGAGAGTCCTGGTCCCCGTGGTTGCCCTGCTCGTCGTGGGAATCGTTGCCCTTGGCTTTTATCTGCGCCCGCGCCCGGAAGCAGGCGCAACGAAGGCAAAACAGCTGACCGAGAAAGACACGGTGGTGCTCGCAGATTTCGAGAACAAGACTGGGGATCCTGTGTTCGATGACGCTCTGAAGCAAGCGTTAGCGGTACAACTCGGACAATCGCCCTTTCTTAATATTCTCTCCGAGCGCAAGGTCGAGGAAACGCTTCGCTTGATGGGCCGTCCTTCGACCGAACGGATCACCCGCGATGTGGCACGGGAACTTTGTATTCGGACGGGCAGCAAGGCGATCGTCCTGGGCTCCATTTCCAACCTGGGAGGCCAGTATGTGATCGGTCTGAACACCGTCGGATGCAGCAGTGGAGATACGCTGGCCACGGAGCAGGAGGAGTCCGCGACCAAGGAAAACGTGCTGAAGGCCCTCGGCACGGCGGCCTCCGCGCTACGGGGACAGCTGGGCGAATCGTTGGCCTCCGTGCAGAAGTTCGATGTTCCGGTGGAAGCCACTACGCCCTCCCTGGAGGCGTTGAAAGCTTACAGCATGGGCATCACCACGGGGCGCACGAAGGGCGACGCTGAGGCCATTCCATTCATGAAGCGCGCCATCGAACTCGATCCCAATTTTGCCATGGCTTACGTTGGGCTGGGCGTTGAGTATGCGAACATGGGCCAAGCCAGCTTGGCCTCCGAGAATACCAAAAAAGCTTATGACCTGCGGGATCGCGTGAGTGACCGCGAGAGGTACCGCATCTCCGCGTTCTACTATCAGTACGTCACCGGTGAAGTGGAAAAGGCCACAGAGGCCTACGAACTCTGGGCCAAAACCTACCCGCGGGATCTCGTGCCTCACACCAATCTCGGTTACATTTACAGCAGTCTCGGACAATACGACAAAGCTGCGGTCGAGACGGAGGAGTCGCAGCGGCTTGAACCCTCGCTGACCGGGTATGGAAATCTCGCCAACATTTACATCAACCTCAACCGGCTGGACGACGCCAGGACGCTCTTGCAGCAGGCGCAGGCCAACAAGCTGGATGGCTTAGTGATCCGTTCCGATCTGTATGGCCTTGCGTTTCTGCGCGGCGACACGCCTGAAATGGAGCGGCAAATCGCTTGGGGAGCGGGCCGGCCTGGGGAAGAAGATGCGATGCTCTCCACCCAGTCCGATACAGAAGCCTATTACGGGCGACTCTCGCGGGCGCGAGATTTTTCCCGCCGTGCCGTGGACGCCGCGGTGCGTACTGATTCCAAGGAGACCGGTGCCTTGTGGCAAGCCAATGCCGCTCTGCGGGAGGCTGAGTTCGGCAATGCCGCCACCGCGAAACAGCGCGTGGATGCTGCGCTCGTCCTGGCTCCCGGGCGGGACGTAAAGATGCTGGCGGCCATGACCCTGGCGCGGACTGGCGATACAGCGCGAGCGACGGCGATGGTGGAACAGCTGAAAAAAAGCGAAGCCACGAATACGATGATGAAGATTTACTGGCTGCCAACCATCAAGGCAGCCATCGATCTCAACAGCAATCCATCTCAGGCAGTGATCGATCTGGAAGCGGCTGCTCCGTATGAACTAGGTGGACCGCTGCCCATCAACGGGTTGTATCCGGTTTATGTGCGCGGACAGGCGTACCTTGCGGCCCGCAATGGGCCCGCGGCTGCCGCCGAGTTCCAGAAGATTCTCGATCACAGCGGCATCGTGCTGAACCTGCCTCTGGGCGCGCTGGCGCATCTGCAACTCGGCCGTGCCTATGCCTTATCTGGCGACCCGGCTAAGGCTCGGAGTGCTTATCAAGACTTCTTCAACGTCTGGAAAGACGCCGACCCCGACGTTCCTATCCTGAAGGAAGCCAGGGCCGAGTACGCGAAGCTGCAGTAACCCCAATGATCGGGATTGCGTAACGAGTGGATGTGACGAGCCCCGCTTCAGGCGGCTAGGTCATCGATTTCCCGGATGACGCCTTCGGGCGGGCTTATGGGATTGCTTTTCGCCATCGCCCATCGTGCCGATTGTTCGATTTCATGCCTGTACCGCGACGGTATTTCTTCCCAGGAGATGTGATTGCCCCAAGGATTCGCCGCTCTCCACCGTGCGAGAGCGGCCTTCAGGTACTGTGCCCCAAGAGATGTTTCAACCATGGTAACCACCTGCAAATTACGATAGTCTGAATGCCTGAATCTGGCAGTGATCGCTCTCACACGGGTAAATCGGGCGGTTTGAGGCGGTTACGCGCTGGCTGACAACTCTATGGTTCAGTCCCCAGCGAGCACTACGGTTTGCGCCTGCATCGATTGCACGCTTGGTCGTCGGCCCGATGAACTGGTAGAGTGACAATCTGCCATCATGATTTCCAGAATCCTTGTCAGTGGGGTCTCCGGGCCGATTGGGGCCGCGCTTCTTCCCTCCCTCCGTACCAACGGATGTTCCGTGGTCCGACTGGTGCGCGGCACCGCGACTAGCGAGGATCAGATCGCATGGGATCCGTCCGTGCCGATTGCGCCGCAAACTGTATCTGGTTTTGACGCCGTGATTCACCTCGCGGGCGAAAGCATTTTTGGACGATGGACCGCGGGCAAGAAGTCGAAGATCCGAGACAGCCGCGTCGTTGGCACATTCAACCTGGCGTCGGCTCTGGCACAAGCGGAAGACAAGCCACGGGTGTTCGTTTGCGGATCTGCGATCGGGTATTACGGCAATCGGGGGGATGAAGTCTTACGCGAGGAGAGCGCACCCGGTACTGGGTTTCTCGCTGAGGTTTGCCAGGACTGGGAAGAAGCGACCACACCCGCCGTGCAGGCCGACATTCGGACGGTTCACATCAGGACGGGCATCGTACTCAGCCGCAAAGGTGGGGCGCTCGGAGCGATGCTGGTGCCGTTCAAGCTTGGACTCGGCGGGCGCACAGGAAATGGTCAGCAATGGATGAGTTGGATTGACGTGCGGGACATGGTGGGGGCGATTCATCACATTTTGAAAAACGACTTGCTTCAGGGACCGGTGAACCTGGTGGCGCCGAAGCCGGCCAGGAACGCGGAGTTCGTCAAAACCCTGGCCAGCGTGCTATCGCGTCCCGCAATTCTTCCCTTGCCAGCTTTCGCTGTAAGGCTAGCGCTGGGGGAGATGGGTGAACAACTGCTGCTGGGAAGCCAGAAGGTGGAGGCCAGCAGGCTGATCTCGAGCGGATATCCATTTCGTTATCGCGAACTGCGAGCGTCGCTGGAGAGCGTGATGAAGAGGTAAGGCCGGGCGACTACGGGCTGTGACCGCAGTCACTGACCGCACTGCCTCTGTACTGTCAAGCTTGACAGGTGGTGGCAGGCTCGGCAATCACGAGGAAGTTGTTCGCGGCGGTCGTATTGCTTTCCCTTTCCGGCGGAGGAGCAACATTCGCACGCGCAACCACCGCTGAGCCTCAGCCAGTTCCCCGCATGCAGCACCACTCCTGCTGCCCCCGAGTCGTCCACCCGGCTTTCGCATTGCCGATCGCAGTAGAGGCTCCGCCGGAGAGCGTTCCCTGCCGTGAGCATCCCTGTTGCCTAAGCCACGGACCGGCTGTTCCTCCTAGTTTGCCGACGGCTTCCGCGACACGCGGGCCAACCATCCGGGAGACATTCGGCGAGAAAACCGATCCAGGACTCCAGCTTCGCTTCGCCCACGCTGTTTCGAGCAGCATCGCCCCTCAGCCTTACTTCTCATCGAGCATGGTGCTTCGCATCTGAGGCCCGGCCCTCGCCTTCTTAGGTAGCCACACCCCTAGTTGAGCCGTCGGCGCACGTAGTGTCGACCCTTGATGCCGGGCGTCAACCCGAAACGATTCCAAACAAGATCCTTAAAGGAGATTGAAAAGTGAAAGCTAAACTCATCGCTCTTATTTTGGCCCTCACCGTCGTGTCATGGGCCCAGACCGCAACCCCAAACACACCGCCCGCTTCACAGCAAAGCACGGCTCCCGCTGAGGCAAAAGCATGTGCCTGTTGCGATAAGGGAGCGTCGGCTGACACGAAAGCCAGCCCTGCTTGCTGCTCGCATCACACCGCCGCCCATGACGGGAAAGAAGCGGCATGTTGCGCGGGAGAGGATAAGGCAGCATGCTGCAGGGGCAAGAACGCGAAGTCGTGCAAGCGTGACGGAGCAGACCAGACGGCCGCTGCATGCTGCGGCGCCAAGCAGTGCGGCAAGGACTGTGAGAAAGAGTGCCGCTCCGGCAAGCAAGGAGAAAAGGCAGCCAACTCTTGCTGCAGCGGACATTGCACGGCCGATGCGTCCGATCACGCATCGGCGGGAGGCGGCAATTAGGTTCCCCTAATCCCACAGCCCCAGCGGGTCGGCTGGGGCCCTTTTTTTTAATGATAAGTCTTCTGCCGCGCCTGCAAACAGGATTGAAAATGGGACCAGTTCAGTTGGGTTCGGAGCGGTTCATCTCTTCTTGCAGCTTTTGTAATAGCTGCGCACGCTGTTCCGTACTTAACTCGCGTTGCAATTCTTCCAGCGCCAGAGACACGATGTGGTAATGGTGCGCCCCGGCGTATTTGGGATCGGTGGTGATGTCGAGCCAGAGTTTGTGCATGAGTTCGACATCCTGCGGGCGCAAGCGCGGATTGTGCGGACCGATGGTGTACTCGCGCACGGTGCCGTCCGGAGCGCAGACCTCCAGGCACAAGCGCGGACGCGGCTCGGGCATGCGCTCCCAGGCATCACCCGTGAGCTTGGCTTGCTCGTCGGCCGATAACTTGTTCGAAAGCCCGCAGATGACGCGAACCGAATCCAACCGCTGCGCGGTTACCATAATCGCTTCGAAAACATCCGTGGCAGGCACCACCAGAAGGGAGATTGGCTTGCCTTCTTTTTCGGCGACGGCTACGGCGGCGGTAAACAGCTCCTGCTCGTAGTGATCAAACACCTGACTGGCCTCGAGGACCACGCTGCCGCTGAAACTATGCTCGCGATGATACAGGCGGGCGCTCATGACGACGACGTCCTGCTTGGCCGTGTTGGTGTGAGCCAACACCTGGCGCAGGTAATAGAGATTGCGCGGATCGCGCACTGCGACCAGGATATTTCCTGGCCGAACACCCATGGCGCCGCTGCCCAACTCCTGATTGCCATAGACACGGAACTGATCGAGCTGCTCAGGTTTGCCATGACGCTCCCTGGCAACATGGCGCTCGGAAACCGTGAAGATGGTGAAGAATACAGCGCTGAAAATCACTCCAGCGATGGTGGCCTGGTATTTCGTAAACAAATTCACCACCGCGGTGATCAAGAGGACCGCGGAAATCAGGATTAGCCCCACGGGGATTTCGGACTTGCCGATGTGCAGGTTGCCCGGCACCTTCCAGGCGCGATTTCCTGGTTCGGTGAAGCGCAGGACTAGCACGGCGATGGACTTCATGGCGAAGCTCCAGATCACGCCGAAAGCGTAGAGCGCCGCCAAGACGTATACATTTCCCAGGCTCAGGAAAATGACAAGCAGTTGCATGCCCACGATCAAGTTGATGATGCGGTAACTGGTGCCGAAGCGGTGGTGCGGCTTCTGAAACCAGCTGGTGAGCACGCCGTCTTCCGCCACGCGATTCAGAACTCCGTTCGCGCCCACGATGGAGGTATTCTGCGCACCCGCCAGAATCAGGACGCCTACCAAGACCACGAAAGCATGGAAAAGGAGCTTCAGACTCTGCGGCCCCGCGAGATACATGGCGATTCCGCCGATCAAGTTGGCGAAGTAGTCGGGCCGAACCTTGTCCGGGATAATCATGACCGCGAAAAACGAGACGAGCGATGTAAACAGCAGGCTGTAGATGAAAATTACCAGGCCCGTCTTCTCCAGATTCTTCAGCTTGGGATGTTCGATCTCACGATTCACCTGCGCAAGGGTCTCTTCGCCGCTCATGGCCAGCACGGAGTGGCCGAAGCCCACGAAGAGAATGATCCAGGTAATGTGGCTGAACCAGGTTCCGTTCAGCCAGCCCAGTGATTCCTTGTTCAGTGGAATCACCCCCAGATGCAGTGGACTGGGCGGCAGCACGACGGGCGCGCGCAACACTGTGATGGTGCACCAGATCAGCAGGATCACCACCATAACCGTGGTGATGACCATGATCTGCAATGCTTTCTGGCTGGACTCGTGCATGCCCTGGGTGTTTTTCCACCAGAAGTAAGCCACCACGATTACGGCCAGGCCGGCAGCGAAGTGGTCGTCAGAAAAATGAAGTGGACGGTGCATGTGCAAGCCCATGTCTTTAATGAAGCCCGCCAGATATTGGCCCGCGGATACGGCGCTGATGGGACCGGTCAACACGTAATCGAAGAGCAGGGCTGAGACGGAGAACTTCGCCAGAGTTCCGCCCATCGCCTCTTTGACCACGCGGTAGACGCCGCCGCGGACGAACATGCTGCTCGATTCGATGTAGAGCGCCCGCACCGCATAACTGAACAGCATGACCGCCAGGATGAACCAGGGAGCACTTTTGCCGATGACCTTTTCGGCATCGCCGCCGGCATAATACGCTGAAGAAGCGAGATCGGCGAGAACAATGGCGGAGGCTCGCCAGAAGGAGATGAAGGTCAACATCACCGTGGTGGCGACGAAGACCCTTATGGCCGGTTTTGAGCCTTCAACGGATGTAGCCATGCCTGGGAGAAGTGCCCAATGCAGATGCAGATAAACCTTGAAGATAGCACAGCCGAACGGATTGGGTGCTCCCCAGCCTAAGCGAAGGGGTGGAAACCTATCTAGCCAACGCGATCTGGAGTGGCCAGCCGTTGCTGTCGGTTCTGCGCCACGGCCAAGTACGTATGGGTAATGCGGTCGTGCCAGCAGAGAGCGTCTTCGTCGAGGAAAACCCAGCCGTATCCCATGCCAAGGGAAATGGCCGAGACATAGGATGCCAGCACGCGCCAGCGGCGAAGGCGCCGGTTGGCTGGACTGCCATCAAATCGGGTGAGCTCAAGTCCGGCCAAACCTAGGCCCGGGGTGGTGCCTGCGTGGACCACGAGCAAGTATTGGTAGGCTGCCCAGAGTAGGCCGGACAGTCCGGCGAGAAACCCCATCATCTGCAAACGCGGGGGCCGGATGGCGGTCAATTTCCAGAAGATGAAGGCGAAGAGCGCTCCCGCTCCGGCGATGATGACGGTGTCGATGAGGGCGGATAGCAGTCGCCGTGCAACCGGCCCACTTTGCAGTGGGATATCGATGCCCGGACGCTTCTCCAACTCAGGCGCTTGCGCGGGTTCAATGGTGATTCCGCCAAGGGCCGGGGGCGGTGGAACAATCTCCGGAGCCTCCAGGATGCGAGGACGGGTTGTGACGGGCTCGGCCAATTCATCAAGCGGTACTGGAGGCGGAGTCCAGGAGCGGGGAAACTCGATAATCTTCGCCGTGACTGAGGCTGGAACCGGGGCCGCGATCGCCGTGGCCAGGACAGCGCTCGCCCCTGGGTCGATCTCGTCGGCGGAAGGCAGCGCCGGGCTGCCTTCAATGAATTGTGCACCCTGGAGCGACAAAGGGTCGGGCATCGCCGCGGGAGCGGCGGCGGCGAACACCTGCCGCGCCAATGCTTGGTTGGAGAGCAGCACTTGTGAAAAAGTGGAAGACTCAGTGGAGGCCCCCTTCGCCAAATCCGGGTTACCTCCCTGAAACCGCAACCGGAGGGACGGGTAGCGAGGAGGACGCGGCTTGCGCCGCGATTGATAACGGTTCAGCCGTGCCGCCACTTCTTGACGCCAAGCCGAAGAGTCTTCGCCCGGGGCGGCACCGGCTAGGCTGGGCAAAGCAACCTCGCTGGCTAGGGATGGATTCGGCTCGGAGGCTTCGTGCAATTTCGGCATGGTGGCCGGATGCTCTGCCTTGGGATTATCCGGGTCTGCGCGCCAACGCGGCGCGGGGGTAGACTGCTTTTCGGAAGAGCAGCGGCAAATTTCACCACAAAGTGAACAAGGCATGAATAAATCTTATGAGAGCGTCGGAAGTCGAATGCAACCGGATAACCGCGAAGGGCACCGTGGAATCCAATGCAAGGAACGCCTTTGCCTCACGAGGCACAGCCGTGCTAAGTTCACGACGATTGTTGCCACCAAAAGCTTCGGAGCGTCGGTCTTGCGCGCTTCCGATGACTACGTTCCAATGATCTTCTCCCGATGACTCTCCGCAACAGATTCCTTATCACGACGGCGCTGCTTTGTCACCTGCTTCTCCTCCCGCCGTTAGTTACCAGCCAGTTGCCGCCTGTGAATTCCGCTTCCACAACCCAAGCCGGCGCGGCAGCGGAAAAATCGGCGACTACTTCGACCACTCCTTGCGGTCGAGCCTTTGCGGAACAACCCAACAACCACGCCACCATCTGCGCCATCCAGCAGGAAAGAGATGGCGATATCTACAAGTTGCACGGCGCGGTTGAAATCTATTACGAAGCTTATGTCTTGAAGGCCGATGAAGCGACTTTCGACGCTGATACTGACGAAGCGACGGGCAGCGGACATTTTGCGCTCGATGGAGGTCCGAACGATGACCACATTCGCGCCTCGCACGGCGCTTACAACTTCACGTCGGAGACTGGCAAATTTTACGACGTGACGGGAACCACCGGCCTGCGCTTTCGCGCCAACCGAGTGATTCTGACTTCGACCGCTCCTTTCGCCTTCACCGGCAAAGTGGTCGACAAGACTAGTCCCGATCACTACCTCGTGTATGACGGTACGATCACCACCTGCGAATTGCCCCATCCCAAGTGGCAGTTCGACGCGCGCAAGGTGGATGTGGACGTAGGCGGCAATGCCAAAATCTATCGTAGCGCCTTCGATCTGCATGGGATTCCGATGCTGTATTTTCCTTACGCAACTCATCCCGTGGAAAAGGAGTCCCGGCAGTCCGGCTTTCTGATGCCGTCGGTCGGGCACTCTTCCACCAATGGCTACATGGTGGGTGATGCATACTACTGGGCTATCAACCGCATGATGGACGCCACCGTGGGTGCTGAGTATTTTTCCCTGCGGGGGGGGTCGCAGCGCGGCGAACTCCGGGTCCGGCCCAGCGAGACTTCCTATGTCGACCTGAATTATTTCGGAGTGATCGACCGCGGCATCGGTTCGCCTCCCATAAAAGAAGGCGGCGAGAACGCACGCCTGAATGCTGCCGGAAACCTCGACGGTTTCCGGGGCGTCACCAACATCGACTACTTGAGTTCATTTCTGTTTCGCCTGGCCTTCAACGAAGTTTTCAGCCAGGCAGTTTATTCGGAAGTGAAGTCGCAGGCTTTTTTATCCAAGTCCACCGCTGGCTTCAGCATGAACGGATTCACGGAGCGCTACCAGAACTTTCTGAGCACCACGCCGGGCCAGGTGATCACCATACTGCACGCCCCTAGTTTCGATTTTTCCGGCGTAGACCATCCCCTATGGCGCACACCACTGTACTGGTCCCTCGACGCCTCGACCGCAGGGCTGTCACGCAGTGAGCCGGCGCAATGTTCAACCGTAGGCTCATTTCAGTCCTGCATCCCGGCTTTCCGCACGGCAAATCTGCTGGGGCGATTCGACCTCAGCCCGGAAATTTCTTTGCCGCTTTTGTTCCGGGGATGGTCCCTGCGTCCAGATCTGACGCTACATGAGACCTATTACACCCAGCGAGTGGTAGGAGCGATTGGGGAAGATCCCGGACAGGCCGTCGACCGTGCGATTGACCGCCACGCCGTGGAGACTGCGGTGGAACTGCGCCCCCCTTCGCTCGAGCGCGTCTTCGATAAGGAATTCCTGGGAAGAAAGTGGAAGCATGTGATCGAACCGCGCGCCATCTACCGTTTCGTTACCGGCGTGAACAACTTTGCGAATGTTCTGAAATTCGACGACCGCGACATCCTCACCGACACCCACGAGGTAGAGTATGGGTTCGTAACCCGTCTGTATGCCAAGCGAACTTCGAATCAGCCGGAGGATTGCAGCAAAATCATGACAGCCCTCACGGTGGGAAACGCGGGGCCGGAGTCGACCGTCCCCTGGCAGCATACGAATCCACTGGCGGGTCCGGCATGTCAGCCAGGGCCGCCGGTGCGCGAAGTATTGACCTGGGAGTTGGCCCAAAAATACTTCCTCGATGCCACATTCGGCGGAGCCTTGATTCCCGGTCTGCGCAACGTATTTACCACCACCGCTGACCTCACGGGAATCGCATTTCTCACGGAGCCCCGTCATCTCTCGCCCCTGGTTTCGCGGTTGCACGTGGAAACCAGTGCGCGCACGGACGCGGAATGGGACATGGACTACGACTTCCAGGGCAATCGCGTCAACGCCAGCACCCTGCTGGTCAACTATCACATAGGCCAGGTGACCGTAGGCGGAGGGGATGCAATTCTGCAGATACCTGGGCAAACCTCAACTTCATCCGCAGGGTCGGCCGAGCCGGCTCGTTTCAACCAATTTCGCGCAGCTCTCGGATACGGGAGCGCCAACAAACGCGGATTCAGCGCCGCCAGCAGTTTTGGCTTTGACGCCGATGTCAACCAACTGCAGTTCGTCAGCGCGCAGGCCACCTACAATTGGGATTGCTGTGGCATGACGCTCGAGTATCGCAGTTACACGGTGGCCAACGTGCGGAACGAAAACCTTTTCCTTTTCAACTTCACTTTGGCAAACATTGGCGGATTCGGGAGTTTGCGGCAGCAGGGTCGGCTCTATTAGCGATTTCGTGGCACCTCCACAAGTCGGGGAAGCATCCAACCCTGCTAACATGATGCCTATGTTCGGCGTAAGCAGTGATCTTGCAGGCAAGAGCGCGGTGCTACAGGAGAGCCTGAGCCAGCTTGGACGATTGCTCGTGGCTTGTTCCGGCGGTGTCGATTCCGCTTATCTCGCTTGGGCTGCTCACCAGGCTCTGGGAGATGGCATGCTTGCGATCATCGCCGATTCTCCCAGCCTCGCCCGCGCGCTACTCTCCGATGCGATCGCTTTTGCCCGGGAACAAGGCATCCCGCTCGAGGTGGTCGCAACCTCGGAGCTCGATCGCCCGGAATATGTGCGCAACGATTCGCAGCGCTGCTTTTTTTGCAAAGACGAACTCTTCACGCTGATGGAAGAACTGCGCCAGGCTCGCGGCTTCGACGCCATTGCTTACGGGGTCAACTTAGACGATCAGGGAGACTTCCGCCCTGGCCAGAAGGCGGCGGCCAATCACCACGTCGTGGCGCCCCTGCTTGACGCCGGATTGACCAAAGACGACATTCGCACCCTCGCCCGCCAGAATGGACTGCGGGTGTGGAACAAACCTGCATCGGCTTGCCTTTCCTCCCGCATCGAATATGGACGTCCGGTTACGCGCGAGGCTCTAGCCGTCGTGGAAAAAGGCGAGGATGCGGTTCGCGCCCTGGGATTCCGGCAGTTCCGGGTGCGTCATCATGGCGAGATCGTCCGCATCGAAGTTTCTCGTGAGGAGTTGGCGCGGGCCCTCGATCCTGCCATGGCGTCGCAGTTCACCAACATTTTCAAATCATTGGGCTTCAAGTTCGTCACGCTCGATCTGGAAGGTTTCCGATCCGGATCGATGAACGCACTGCTGTCTGCGGAAGACTTGCTGCACCGAACCGGTTAATCCGGTGCCTGCGATGCCCGCATGGACACTGATGTTTAGCGGCCTTACTGCTCCGCACGCTCCTGCGCTGTGAGATAATCAACTCTAAACTCCTAAATGTTCAGGCGGTACTTAGTGACACTATTTCGACGCTCTTTTCTTTTGCTGCTGATAGTTTGTCTCGGCTGCGCTGCCCAATCCGTTTCCCCCGAATTAGCCCAAAAGATCGAGCGTCAGGTTCGGTCTTACTACAAGGTTCCATCGGACCTTAAAGTGCTGGTGGGGGTGGCCTCGCCCAGCGCCGACTTTTCCAACTACGATTCCGTGGTCGTCACCATCGACAGCGGTGAAAAAAAACAGGATCTCAAGTTTCTGATTTCCAAAGACCATTCTCAGATGATCCGCATGGTCAAGTTCGATCTGAACAAAGACCCCTTCGCCGAAACCATGAGCAAGATTGATGTTACGGGGCGGCCCACGCGGGGAGCGCAATCATCCAAGGTGGTGGTGGTCAACTTCGACGACTTCGAGTGCCCGTTCTGCTCGCGGATGCACCAGGAACTGTTTCCTGAGATTCTGAAAGAGTACGGCGACCGCATCACGTTCATCTACAAGGATTACCCGCTGGTCGAGATTCATCCCTGGGCGACGCACGCCGCGGTGGACGCGAATTGTCTGGCTGCGCAAAACCCCGATGCCTATTGGGATTTCGCCGATTACATCCACGCCAACCAGCACGAGGTGAGTAACGAGAAAACGCCGGCGGCGCGGTTCGATGCCCTCGACCGGCTCGCGATGTTGCAGGGACAAAAGCATAACGTCGACACGGTCAAGTTGCAGTCCTGCGTCAAGGCGCAGAACGATAGCGCGGTGAAGGCATCGATGAAAGAGGCGGAAGGGATTGGAGTGGAGGCGACGCCCACGTTATTCATAAACGGGGAAAAAATAGACGGGGCCGTGCCTGCAAGCGAACTGCGTGCCGCTCTGGATCGCGCGCTGAAAGATGCCAACCTGCCTGTGCCGGATCATGCGGCCACATCGACGGCGCCCGCCGCACGGTAATGACTCGCGGGCATCGGCAGTATGGACCCACAGTTTAGGAGAGACACTCTTTGAAAAATAATCCGGGATTGGTCCGGCTCGCGGCAATGCTCATCGCTGCCGTTTTGCTGACAACGCTGCTGGGCTGCAAATCGCAAGTAAGCGGGGACGTAATGGCCACGGTGGATGGCCGCAAGATTTTCCGCTCTGACGTCGACAAGTATTACGACAACCAAGTGGCCAGCGCGCAGCAAGCGCCTGCCGGCGAACAAGCCACCATCCTGAGGCTGAACATTCTCCGCCAATTGATTGACGACGAGATGGTCATGCGTCGCGCCGAAAAGCTTGGCCTGCTGGCCACCGAAGAAGAGGTTGACCGCAAGCTAAACGAGATCAAGTCGCCTTACACTCAGGAGGAATTCGATCAGCGGCTCAAGGAAAAAAAGATCACGCTGGAAGACTTCAAGCGTGACATCCGCCGCTCGATCACCGTCGAAAAAGTGATGAACAAGGAAGTGGCTTCGAAGATTAATGTCACCGACCAGGACATCAACAACTATTTTGCCGAGCACAAATCCGAATTCAACTTGATCGAACCGCAATACCATGTGGCTCAGATCTTCGTCACTCCCGCGCCCAATCCCCAGGTCCACAACCAGAACAATAAGGCGCAGAACGAGGCCGATGCCCGCAAGAAAATCCAGATGCTTTCCAACCGACTGGATAGTGGCGACGACTTCGCTACGCTGGCCATGAATTATTCCGAGGATCCGGAAACTTCCGGCAACGGCGGTGATCTGGGAACGGTCCCCGAATCTTCGCTGCGCAACACCGATCCCGGCACTCGCGATACTGTCATGAAGCTGAAGCCGGGGCAGTACAGCCCGATCATCACGGTGGTGAATCCCGCGAACAAGCAAGCGGTGGGATTTCGCATCGTAAAGCTGGTCTCGAAAGAGCCGGCGGGGCAACGGGATTTGTCCGATCCACGGGTACAGCAGGCGATCCGGTCGCAACTTCACGACCGGCGCGAGCAGTTGCTCAAGGCCGCATATTACGAGGTGCTGCGCGACTCCGCCAAGGTCGAGAACTACTACGCGAAGAAAATACTGGATAGCAACGGGCTGATGAAATAGGTGATCGATCGCGGGAACCCGGTTTCCGGCCCGGCCATCACTCTATAATTGCGAGCACATCGCCCGCGTTCACGGCCGCACCTTCCGTCACTAAAATTTTTTGGACGGACCCTTTCTTTGGCGATTTAATCTCGTTCTGCATCTTCATCGCTTCCACCACCGCCACGCCCGCGCCCTGTTCCACTTCATCTCCGTCATGCACCAGCAAGCGCACCACCTTGCCTGGCATCGGGGCGACGATCTTCTTCGGACCTTGCTCGTCTCCGGCCCGCGTGCGCCCGCGCAGTGAGCGCGGATCACGAACTACCGCTGCGAAGCGCGTGCTGCCCACCCACAGATGCAAATCGCTCGCTACCCGCTCCGACTTAATTTCATAGGCCACGTTTCCGATGCGAAGGGAAAGAACATCCTTTCGCGTGAGCACAGCGTCAACTTCCAACTCCTGACCGTTAAGACAGCAGGACCAGCGCCCTTCGGCGCGGTTGAGATCAAGCCGGTAATTCTTACCGTCGATGGTTACGTCGTAGAGCATAAGCACTTACTCAACCGGCGGGAGGTCGTTATCGCAGCGCCTCCCGGCGACTGGCATCTTTCCAGTGCGAAGCAACTTCCCTCATTGTTTCTCTGCCGCCAGCGTCGTTGCTCACGCCGACCGTCGATGCGTTGATTTCGGCAAACATCCCTGCGGCAATCGCTGCCACTTCGGCCGCTTTCGCATCTACCGTCTTATCCTCAGCGCGCTTCAACATGCGGTCGAGAAATCCGGTATCAAGGTTGGCGGCACGGAAGTCCGCATCGCGCAGGATGCGCCGGAACAATGAAATGTTGGTCTTGATCCCGCCCACAAAGTACTCGCTGAGCGCTCGCGTCAGCCGCGAGATGGCCTGATCGCGGTCGGTGCCGTATCCGATCAGCTTGGCCAACAGAGGATCGTAGTCAATCGGTACGTTCCAACCTTCGTACATCCCGCTGTCGCGCCGGATGCCGGGCCCTGAGGGCGCCAGGAGGAGCGTGATCTTGCCCGGGCTGGGGAAATAATTGTTGTCGGGATCCTCGGCATAGATGCGGCACTCAATGGCGTGTCCGCGGATGTGCACATCCGCTTGCGTGAAGGGCAGCTTTTCCCCGGCTGCGATTCGAATCTGGAGATGAACCAAGTCGAGGCCGGTGATCAGTTCGGTCACCGGATGCTCCACCTGCAGGCGCGTATTCATCTCGAGGAAGTAAAAATTCTTTTGCTGATCGACGAGGAACTCGACCGTACCGGCGTTCGTGTATGCCGCCGCTTGCGCCACGCGAACCGCGACTTCGCCCATGCGGCGCCGCATATCAGGATCGATGATCGGCGAAGGCGCTTCCTCCATCACCTTCTGATGGCGGCGCTGCAGCGAGCACTCGCGCTCACCAAGATAGACCGTGTTGCCGTGCTCATCGGCCAGCACCTGCATCTCGATGTGCCGGGGGTTGATGATGGCCTTCTCGATGTAAACTTCGCTATCGCCGAACGAGCGCTCCGCTTCGCTGCGAGCCGCTTCCAGCGACGACTTCAGTTCCTCGGGCGTGTGAACCAGGCGCATGCCTTTACCGCCGCCACCCGCCGCAGCTTTTAACATCAACGGATAACCGATTCCCTCAGCCAGCTGGTGCGCTTCCTCGAACGACTCCAATCCGCGCGACGTCCCGGGCACGAATGGCACCGCTGCCTTCTCCATGGCTTGCCGCGCGCGGGTTTTCGATCCCATCGCATTCATTGCCGCCGCGGTCGGCCCGATGAATTTCACTCCCGCATCGGCGCATGCCTGCGCGAACTTCGCGTTTTCCGATAGAAATCCGTAACCGGGATGGATGGCATCGGCGCCGGATCGCCGTGCGACGTCGAGAATTTTCGGGATGTTGAGATACGATTCAGACGCCGCAGCGGCGCCAATCGGATACGCCTCATCGGCCTTGCGCACGTGCAGCGCGGCCCGGTCCACCTCCGAGTAAACTACGACCGCGGCAATCCCCATCTCGTGGCACGCGCGGAGCACGCGGACCGCAATCTCGCCGCGGTTGGCGATGAGAATTTTCTTGAACATCGGGCGACCGGAGAACCCAAAATTCTACAGGAGATCGTCCGATCACGTTTGGAAATGCGGACAGTTGCACCCCGCCTTGGCTGGGGCAGGAATATGCACGTCCGGCTAGCGCTGCCGCCTGCGTGAGGTCGGGATTCGTCGGGGCTACAGGGACTTGTCGGCAACGGAAGCTTTCTTACCAGTTTGCAAAAGCAAGAATACTGCCAGGATAACAAGTTCAGGCTCAATGGGGTGACGATAGCGCGCGTGCGGAAACACGAAATAATATGTCGTGGGATAAGTCAGGATCAGTCCCGCGAAAAGCCATGCTCCGCCGGCCTTTTGGCGCAAGGCTCGAACCGCTCCCCAGATTGCGAGCACCGACCACGCCAGAAACAACGAGTTGCGGAAGTCCCATGGGGCACGGCTGTCGGTGGGTTTGGGTACGCCGTTCCAGTAGTAGAAAAATCTCTTCAGGCTGATTACAGCGAAGCGTTTGGGATTTTCCCGGACCCACTCGAAAGCCAGCCGTTTGCAGTCTTCCGCGTAGGCGAGTTCGCCCATGCGTTGAAACTTTTCCAACTCCAGCTTGTTGAGATTGGGCTGAAGGTAGGCCATCAGCATGCCCTCGGCGCCCTTCGAATTGCCCAGCCGGAACTGCAGTCCGAAATCGTCGCGCAGAAAAACAAACCGCCCGAAGACTTCATAGTTCCGGACAAGCCAAGGCGACAACATGAGAAGGAAAATCGCTGACGACAGTGCAATGCCAGCGAGCGAAGGGAGGCCGTTCTTGAATCGCTGGCGCCATATCCAGAGCCCGCAGAATGGCAGGAAAGCTAGCATCGAAGGATTGGCCAGCGCACCCACACCCCACAGGCAGGCCAAGATCACCCAGCCTTGCAGGCCGCGCCAGTCCTGCAGTTCCAGAGCCACGAGAAAGATCAGGCTAAGCACGAGCGGCGTGAACGTCGTGTCCCAAATCCAGTGAATCGACCAATACCAAATGTAAGGATTGAGGGCCCAGCCCCACGCCGACCAGATTGCAACACGATCGCCGAACGTTCGCCGGGCGATCAGGAAAATTGGAATGGTCGTGAGCGCAGTGAAGAGGCTGTTGATTGTCAGCAGGACCCACGCCGAGGCATAGCTATAAATGCCGCAAAGCTTGAAGACTCCGGCCATCAGGTAGGGATAAAGCGCAGGCTCCCAGGCCGTCGGGCCCGTATTGTCGCCGTAAGGATTGCTGAAACCTTGCCCCAGCGCGATTGAACGAGCGACGCGGCCCATCTCCCAGCCGAAGCCAAAATGATCTTCTTGTGGGCGCGTGCGATATTCGCGAAATACTCCGATCATTGCCACTTGCAGAAGCAGCGACCACAACACGAGCCAGAAGACAGAGTTGCGAATCGGCGCCGGAGAGGACTTTGCCATCGAGCGGAAGTGTATCAGGGGAACAAACAGCGGCTAACCGGTGCCCTCATTCCGGCGGCAGCCGAACCGCACTCACTGGAAATAGTGATTGCGGTTTGGCTTCCGCCGTGAGTGCCTTTGCCCATCGCGTTCTGTGACTGAAGCGGTAGCGCAGTAGTGTCCAGATGGCCAGCCAACCATCGGAATGGCGAATCTTCTTGCCTTCTCCGGCCGAACGCGGAGCATAGCTGATCGGCACCTCAGCGATTTTTTCACCCATGCGAGATAGCTTCGCCGTCACCTCGGGACAAAACTCGAAGCGATGGCACTGCAGACGGAACTGCGTGATCAACGATCGCCGAAAAACCTTATAACAGGTCGCCTCGTCGTGGATGGCCGCACCATAGAGGAGATTGGCCAGATGAGTAAGAAGTTTTGCGCCCAGGAAAAAGCGCAGGCCGCGTTCCGGACGGTCGGGGCGCACGCCATAGACCACGTTCGCCTGACCCATTTCCAGAGGCCGCAGCAGTGCAGGATAGTCTTGCGGGTCATACTCGAGATCTGAATCTTGAATCAGAACATATTCCCCACGAGCGTATTCGAGCGCTGTGCGGATAGCAGCGCCCTTGCCGCAATTTTTCGCGTGGAAAACCACAGTGACATCGTCGGGCAGCGGCATGGAATGGAGTTTCTCGCGCGTTCCGTCGGTGGAACCATCATCCACGATGATGATCTCTTTCTTCACCGGCGAAGCTTGGATGGCCCGCAGCAACTCGTCCACGTGCGCCGCCTCGTTGTAGACGGGCACAATCACAGACACGCATCCCGCCCACGGGTCGCTGGCTGCTGAACCAGCAGTCTCCGAGCTGCGATGTGGTGAGGCTTGCAATGACGCAACACTCATGGTACGAAAACCCGCCATGCAGAAAAGCCGCTTAATTGTGGGCTGGTCTTAGCATAATATCATTAGGATTCCACACGCTTGCCCAACGATCCAGCATGCTGCCCTCGAAAACGGCCGTAAATACGGTAAATGATGGCGCGGGCAGATCGCTGGCCGCTTGTTCTGCGCAGCCGCTTTGGACAAGCGCTTCGATACTCACTCTAGCATTGCTGGCTGCCGCCGCTGGGGTATTGCGCTTTGCGTTTCTCGTCCGCAAGCCCTTCTGGTTTGATGAATGCTTTAGCGTGGAGGTGGCCCGGCTTGGCTGGCACGACTTGGGGCGATTGCTGTGGCGGCGCGAAGCCAATATGTCGCTTTACTACCTGCTGCTGCGGGGGTGGCTGCATTTTGGATTTAGTCCATTTTTCATTCGAAGCTTCTCGGTGATCATTTCTCTCGCAGGTTTGCCTGCCGTGTACTGGCTGGCCGGAAAGTTGTTTGACCGGCGCGTGGCTTTGCTCGCGGCCGCACTGATGAGCTTCAACGCGTACCACATTCGTTACGCGCAAGAGGCGCGCAGCTACTCGCTGTTTGTCCTGCTGGCCACGCTGTCGAGCGGATTCTTCGTCGCGCTCTTGCAGAAGCCGTCGCGCCCTAACCTGGTGGGATACATTCTCGCCAGTGTTCTCGGGGTTTACGCTCACCTCTATGGGTTGCTGTTGGTGGCCGCGCATGGGTTGTCGGCGCGCGGTTTTGATCGAACCCCAGAGCGCATCTGTTTTCACACTTTACGCCGCGCCTGGATCTGGATTGGCTTTGCCTCGCTGCCATTGGTGATTTTTGCGGCCAAGACCGGCGCCGGGCCGATTCGATGGATCCAACGGCCCCGGCTTCACGACCTGGTGGATTTTGCAGAACATATGTCCGGAAACGATGGCCTCATTTTGGCGCTGCTCTACGCGACCGCTTGCGTGGCAGCGATCATGCCGCTGGAAAAAGCGATGCGGATGTTTCGCACCGATATTGACTGGGATGTCTGGCGTCTTCGTTTCTTATTGATCTGGATTATCTTTCCTGTGGCGTTGGTGGTGCTGCTTTCGCTGGCGCGGCCGATTTTTCTGGGACGCTACTTCATCTTTTGCCTACCGGCGCTGGTGATTCTGGCGGCGGCTGGGATGGCAAGGCGGGGGAGACCGTGGCTGATGGCTCTGAGTCTTGCGGCCATACTCGCGCTTTCGCTGCAGGGAACATTTTCTTACTACGATCACGACTTTGATCTGGAGCGCGATGCCTCCGAGGCCGCGGTAAACTACATCCTCGACCGCGCACAACCAGGCGATGCCATTTTGTTTCATATTGCCGAGGCGCGCCTGCCTTACGAGTTCTTCAAGGCAATCCGCTTCAGCCACGGCGGTGCCAGCGGTCCGGAAATCATCTATCCCCGGCATGCAGACCATCTCGACTATCGTGACTTCACCGGCAAACCCAGCGGCGAATTCCTGCACTCCGTACCGGCTCACTACCCTCGAGTGTGGGTGGTCCTCATGAGCAACGGAACTCCCGGCCAGCCCGACGGCACAACGCAGTCGCTCAACCAGACGCTGGGCGACTGCTTCCCCCACGTCGAAGGGGCAAAGTTCGCCCAAGTGGAAGTGCGACTCTACAGCAGCCCTTAAGCCGACAAGCCCGGACCGCCGCAAATTCTGCATTTTTGACGCAAGTCTTTGCACCCGCCGCACCTCGGATCACGCCGCGAAAGCCCTGGAACACGCTCGAAAGTCGAAAAGGTGCCGGTGGCAGGCTACCTGCTGCGAACAAGAGCATCTAACGTCTTACGGGAGGTTTCTGTGCGTACGCTTCCGGTTCTGTGCTCTGTGCTTCTGTTCACCGTTTCCGGTTTCGGACAAAATGGGCGGGCCATTGCGGGATATTGTCCCTACGGCTGCGGACCGTATATCCCGATGCTCACAACTCCGAGCCTGTCGTTCACCACTGTTTCCCCGAACCCTATCGGGGCCACCAACGCCACTGGCGGATTGGTTGCCGGCGCCACGAACTCAACGCTCTCCGAGGTCTCCGGCAATGCCGACGCAGTTTACACAATGCCGGTTTGGTATTCCGGGGGGCAGACGCCACTGATATCGCCCATATCCGCGGGATCGCCGACGTCACAAGAATCACCAGAAATGAACTTCCCCGAGCATCGGAGGGGGATGCGGCGTATGGAAGCGCCCGAAGAGGTGCACGGCGAACCAGCACCCCAGCAAGCGTGGATTTATTTCAGCGCGGTCGAAACTGCCGGAGAGGCAGCGCCAGGAAATGCACGGCAAGCCACGAGGACCTATTCGAATCAGGATGTGGCCCGGCAAGAACAGCAGAATGGGTTCGTAAAGTACGACAGCAAGACGGAAAAGATCCAGTAAACTGGCGTGCTGCAGTGGGTCTGGGTTAGAGTTGCACGAAGAAAAGCCGAAAGGTGTTCCTCGCCTTAAGCAGGAATCCCCCTCGGCTTTTGTTATTTCGGTTGATCCATGGTGATGCCGTTGGCTCCGGGCTGCTTCTCGGCCTTGACCTTCTTGGTGATGAGGGTCTGGTCGACCCAGTGATCGGCGGTCTTGAGATCTTCCTGACGGGCGGCGAGATCGTCGCATTCGACATCGGCCTTTTCGCGGTACATAAGATTCAAGTAGGCCATGGCATCGTCGTAATCGGGACGAAGTTGGATCGCCTTATTCAAGCTCTCGATACCTTCCGAGATGAGCGGCCCGTTCTTCTCTTTCAACTCGGAGCAGACTTTTTTCTGGTCTTTGTTCTTGGGGTTCAGATTCTCGTCCGGCTTCATGCCAAGCTTGGCGCGCTCTTCCATGCGCGGCTGGTAGCAGGCGGTCCAATCAATGACGCCGACGGAATAGTAAGGTTCGGGATCGTTGGGATCGATATCGGCAGCCATGCGGTAATACTTTTTGGCGTCGTCGAACTTTTTCATGTTCAGGTAGAGGTAGGCGATGCCTTTGGCGGCGTTTACTTTCTGGTCGCGCGCCGGATTCATCTCGAGCACGTGCTGGTATTGCTCGATGGCCTGCTCCCCCATTTTGTTGTTGTCCGGAGTATCGACGCCCGGAATGTATTGCTGCGCGAAGGCGGTAGCTAAATACATTTTGGCGTTAATCAGACTGGGATCGAGCGCAACGCTCTGTTGGAAGTGATCAATCGCTTCTTCGAACTTGGCGTTCTTGTAAGCGGTAACGCCCTTGTTCAGTTGGTCGCGGGCGCGCAGTTTGCTGCAACCCATGGAGGAAAGGATCGCCAGCAACGCAGCCGCCAGCGAAAGCAGTCGAATAGATTTATTCATTGCGGTATAAGTCTCCCTTGCCACAGCATCGTAGGCCCAGAGACAGCAATTTGACAAGCGCTGGCAGCGCGCGGCACGGGAACATGGACTCCCGTGCGCGGCTGAATGCGATAGGCGGCGATCTTCCGGGCGCTTCTGAAACGCGGCCGCGAAACGCAGAACCTGCGTCTAGCCCTAGCCGCCCGCCTCAATTTTCGCCGTGATCAGACCGACCTTATCGACTCCGGCGGCGTGCGCGATGTCGATGACGTTGGCCACATCGGCAAAGGGGATAGGGTCATCGCCCTTCACGAACATGACTTTCTCGGCGCGGGTTTTGTAGATGTCCGCCAGACGGCCTTGCAGATTGTCCCAGGTAGCATCTTCCTGATTGATCTTCAAGCCCGGGTCCTGGCCGGGGCCGCGATCGATGAGCTGCACCACAATGGTGCGGTCGGGTGTGTTGTTCTTGGGCGCATTGGGCGGGGGCGGCTGGGGTACCAGCGCGTCCAAACCTTTCGGCGTCAGGGGCGTGATCACCATGAAAATGATGAGTAGCACCAGGAGCACGTCAATGAGCGGAGTGACGTTAATGTTTGCGCTTTGGCCTCCGCTCGGGCCCACTGCCATACTCATAGTCGATCTCCTCTTATTTCGCTCACATCACTGCCCGGGCGCCGGAGCGACGGGTGGAGCGTTTGGAGTGCTCTTTCTCTGATCGGTAAGCAGACCCAGATCGTCCACACCAGCGGCGCGTACGCCGTCCACAACCTGGACAACGTTGCCGAAGTGCGCGCGGGCATCTGCCTTCACGTAGACGCGCTTGTCGGTGCGATTGGCGAGGCGATCCTTTACCTTGCCAGTCAAGCTGTCCACCGCAACCTTATCGGACCCGAAATAAACGGTCCCATCGCGCATCACGGAAACCAGTAGAGCATCTTCCTTGTCCGCATCTGCCATCGGCGTGGGATTATTGACTTTCGCCATATCCACGCTGATGCCCTTTTGCAACATGGGCGTGATCACCATGAAGATGATCAGCAGCACCAGCATCACATCCACCATCGGAGTCACATTGATGTCGGAGTTGACTTTGGCGCCTTCGTTTCGTTTTGCGATTGCCATAGCGTAAATCTCCAGTACTTCCAAGGTTTCCGCGAGAGTCGGGAAAGCCGGCGCCAGAATTGATTCCGGCGCCGGACTAGCAACTAACAGCGCAGGTCCGGCCTATCGGCTATGGACCTAGGTACGGCGAACGTCCCGCCGCTTCAGGAAGTAGTCGATCAGTTCGCTGGACGAGTTGTCCATTTCCACATCGAACGCTTCGACGCGACCGGTGAGGTAGTTGAACATCATGACGGCCGGGATGGCCACCAGCAGCCCGAAAGCCGTGGTTACCAGCGCTTCGGAAATGCCGCCCGCGACCGCGCCCAGACCGGTAGCCTTCTGTTCAGAAATGCCCTTGAAGGCGTTCAGAATGCCCATCACCGTGCCGAACAGTCCCACGAAGGGCGCCGTCGAACCGATGGTAGCCAGACCGCCGAGTCCGCGCTTGAGTTCGGCGTGGACGATGGCTTCGGTGCGTTCCAGAGCGCGCTTGGAGGCTTCAATGGTCTCGCCGGGGATGGCACCGGGGCTATCCTGGTGGGCCTTGAATTCCATCAAACCAGCGGTGACAACCTTGGCCAGATGGCTCTTTTTGTTGCGCTCGGCCACCTTGATGGCCTCGTCGATGCGGCCATCGCGCAGGGCTCCGGCGACGGCGGGAGCGAAGGCGCGAGACTGCTTGCGAGCTGCGTTATATGCCATAGCGCGATCAATCATTACGCCGATCGACCAGCCCGACATGATGAACAGAATGATGACCACGATCTTCGCAATGATACCCATCTGCTTCCAGAGCGAAATCGGGTCCCATCCCACCGCGCCACCTTCTTGCACAATCCAGGCGGCTACCCGGGGAACATGATTGAAAGCTTCGACTGCAAAGTTAGCTAACATGAGTTGCTTTTCCCTCCTCGGAACTTACTAAACTTTGATGCGAGATTTACCCACTGCGCAAAAGCAGACCGCAGAAACCGGGGTCGCGCCTTGCTCCTGAGTGCAGAAAGGTGCGGCGGCCGGGCCTGCCGAACGGACTCTCCCGACGCCGTAATTGGGCGGGAAGGAGGGCCATTTCGCTATCACTTTCTAACGTTGCTACCTGACAACAACTGCGTCACGCTTACTCAACCCGCCGGCCGGGGTCTAGCCTCCAGCTAGCGTGAAGTTTACTTGTACTTCGGTATCCACTTCCACGGGCTCGCCGTTAAGCAGGTAAGGTTTGTACTTCCACTGCTTCACGGCATCGATGGCCGCGGGAGCCAACATTGGATGCCCGCTCACCAGCGAGAGGTTTTGGATGGAGCCATCCTTGCCGATGACGGCGCGAAGTATTACGGTGCCCGAAATGCGAGCCTGACGGGCCAGCGGCGGGTACGTTGGGTTGACCTTGCGGACCAAGAGTCCGGCAGAGACACCCTGGGAAACGCGCACGCGTTGCGGGGCAGCGACCTTCGGCACAGCGACCGGGGTGGAACTGATGATTCCACCAATTACGCCGCCCATCTGGCCACCGGGAATGCCACCCGGAACGCCACCAACCACGCCCGCGGATGCCATCGCCGGAGGGGCTTCATCTTCCTTGATCATCTGAATTTTCTGCGGAATCTTGGTGGGTGTGCGCAGAGCGCCGTTTACTATGTCGGTCTGAATCTGGTGCACGACATGCACCGGCGCGGCAGCCGGCGGAGGGGGTGGCGGAGGCGGCGGAGGAGCCACCAGGAAAGTCATGAGTTGTTGCTTGGGCAGGGCTTCCGTGAAGATGAGAGGCATCAGAACCATGAGCCCGATCAACCCGATTTCAAGGATGATCGCGAAAGTCGTGGTCCGTCCCCGCTTGGTCTTCAATCTGCCACCGGATTCCAGAAGGCTATCTTCAAACATAGTTGTTTCTCCCCACTTAGAGCCTACGTAAACTTAGACACCGACATACTCCCCTTTGCTCCCAAAATCGACTCCATCGCCCAGACTGGCAACTCCCAGGCGATCGCAATCTTACGAACAATGGCGTATCACAAAATTGCCTGCGATGCCAGCGGGCAATCACTTGGTCCGGACAGGCATGGCCATGTGGCGTTTGCCTTTACTAATTCGCCAGTCCTGATAGGCCACTAAGATCGGGGCCGCAATGGCGATGGACGAATACGTCCCGATTAAGATGCCGATTACCAGCGCGAGGCTGAACCCGCGAAGCACCTCGCCACCGAATAAATAGAGTGCGAGTACGGTAAGGAAGGTTAGGCCGGCTGTCAAGATGGTTCGACTTAAAGTCTGGTTGATGCTGCGATTCACGATATCTGACAGTTTCTCGCGCCGCATGAGTTTAATGTTTTCCCGGATGCGGTCAAATACCACGATCGTGTCGTTATTAGAGTAACCAATCAGGGTTAGAATGGCAGCAATCACGGTAAGAGAAATGTCTTTGTTGAGCAGCGAGAACGCACCCACGGTAATCAGGGTGTCGTGAAACACCGTAACCACGGCCGCAACGCCGTAAATCCATTCAAAACGAAACCCCAGGTAAATCAGCATTCCCGCCAGCGAATAAGCCGTTGCGAGCAAGGCTTGTCGACGCAATTGCGCCCCCACCTGCGGTCCTACGATCTCAACATTTCGCACGCTGAAATCCGAGAGAAAAAAGCCATCCGGCAGAGAAATGACCACCGCCGGGTCCACCGAGCCTTTGAGCTGGTCGAACGAAGTCAAAACCCCGCCCTGCCCCTTATCCCGGGCATTCACGATGGTCTGGGCTTGCTGGGTGTACTTCTGGTCGGCATCGGAGCCCAGGTGCATCGGGTCTTTGTCCATCAGGTAATTCTTGATGGCCAACGAACTGGCGTTGTTCAGATCCACCTTGCCCGCCGGAGCGTTGGTTTCGAGCGTGTTGATGATCCGAGTCTTGCCGTTGTCGAGCGCCTGCTCGCTGGTTTCCTGCACGTCGAGATCGATCAGCACCTCGTTGTTCGAAGGCTGGTCGTACCGCTGAATCTTGGCGTTGTGCAGCCCGGCGCGATCCATGGCCGCCCGCAAGGCGTTGTCGTCCGGCGGGTGTGAGAACTTCACATACACCAGAGTGCCGCCGCGGAAGTCCACGCCGTACGGGATGCCGTGCCAGAACAACATGGAAAGTATGCCCGCCACACTGAATACCAGCGAGAAGGCGAGAAAATACCACTTTTTACCAAGAAAATCTATGTTGGTATTGCGAAAGAACTCCACCTAGCTAGCCCCTTATCTTGATCTGGTGATTTGCGATCTGGCGATTTTCAATCAGCCGATGACCCGATCGCCCGATCACTCCATTCTTCTAAATGCTGAGCGCCTCACCGCGCTGCTTGCGGCTCAGGATCCAGTCAAAAATCACGCGCGAAACGAATACGGCCGTAAACAAGTTCGCCAGTAGACCAAAGGTGAGGGTGACCGCAAATCCCTTCACGGGCCCCGTTCCGAACAAGAACAAAATCGCGGCGGAGACGATCGTGGTGACGTGGGTGTCCACAATCGTGATCCAGGCGTGGCTGAAACCCTGATCCACAGCGGACGGCGGCGTCTTGCCGTTTCTCAACTCTTCCCGAATGCGCTCAAAAATCAGCACATTGGAATCCACGCCCATGCCGACCGTAAGGATAACCCCGGCAATCCCCGGCAAAGTCAACACAGCTTCGAAATAGCCCATGAAGCCGAGCAGGATGATGAGGTTCAGCAACAGAGCGATGTCGGCATTGATGCCGGCCGCGCGGTAATAGATCAGCATGAAGATAAGAACCGCCAGCATGCCGACCACGGCCGCCCGAATTCCAGCACGGATCGAATCCGTACCCAACGACGGCCCGACCGTCCGTTCTTCCAGATACTTAATGCCCGCCGGCAGCGCGCCCGAGCGCAGGATCATTGACAGATCCTTGGCCTGCTGCTGGTTCATGCTGCCGCCGCTGATCTCGCCGGTATCGCGAATGGCCTCTTTAATGTTGGCGACTTCCTGAACTTTGTTGTCGAGAACTACGGCAAGACTGTCGCCAACATGCGCGGAGGTGAAGTTGTAGAAACGTTGCCCACCCTCGCCCGTCAACTGGAAACGTACATTGGGCTGGCCGTTCTGGTCGGTGCTGGGCTGCGCATCCCGCAGGTCTTTTCCCCGGACCGCGGAAACGCGAGATACGAGATACCAGGCTTGGTCGCCTGAAGGAGCACCCGGAGCCGCATGGCCCGGCAGCAGAATCGCGTCGGGGGGCAAGAGTCCTTCCTTATCCTGCAGGGCAGCCTGCTCGCTAGGATAAGGACCTCCCAGGACCTGCTTGATCTCGAGCATGGCGGTGGACTGCATAATGTCCTTGACGCGCGCCGGATCATCGACGCCCGGCAGTTGCACGAGAATCTGATATTGGCCGAGCCCATGCTCCTGGATGGTAGGTTCGCTGACACCCAGCGAATCGATACGGTTGCGGATGGTTTCGATGGCCTGCGTGACGGCCTTATTCTTCAGATCACTAAGGATCTGCGGCTTCATCGTCAGAGCCCAGCTGTTGTCCGCGCCCGAGGCCAGATTGTATTCAGACAGGCGTTCGCTTGCGATATCCAGTAGATCCTTGCGCGAGTCTGCCGGGACGCCTTTCAGAACAATCCGATCGGGATTATTTTGTGGGTCGGGCTTGGAGATATCCGCGAAGGCGATCTTGCGCTTGTTGAGCTCCTCTTTGAGAATTTCAACTGCATTGTCGGAATCCACATTGATCGCATCATTGACCTGCACTTGCAGGATCAAGTGAGTTCCGCCGCGCAAATCCAGACCAAGATGGATGCGGTTGGTCATGGCCGCGAGCAAGCCCTGGCCCGAAAAACTCTGAGGAATGCCGAAGATCCCGAACAAAAAGACGAGCAGAACTCCGACGATGAGTACGACCTGCCAAAGAAGATTCTTATTCATGGAAAAATAAAGTCCAAAAAATCAGGTTTTGCCGCGACTACTTGGTCTTTGACTCTTCCTCCGCGGTCGTGACCTGAGTTACGGAGGCCTTGGTCACTTCTACCCGGAGATTGTCGGGAGGAACGCGGAGATGCACCGAGTCGTCCTTTAGCGCCACAATGGTGCCGCGCAAGCCGCCGCTGGTCACAACCTTGTCGCCAGTTTTGAGGCTATCCAACATGGCCGTCCATTTTTTCTGACGGCGCTGCTGCGGAAGGATCAGCAGAAAATAAAAGATGGCAAAAATAAAGATGAGCGGGGCGACGCTTAACCATCCCATTCCACCACCGACCTGCAGCGCCAAGAGAAAATGCGTGTTCATCTACGTACGTTCACCAGACTCTCTAACCGTTTAACCGGATATTTGAACCTCGTCCACGAACAACCGCCCACGCCTGCTAGCGCCAACGAGCCTGCCATTTCACGACGGGGGTGACAATCGATTCCGGCCGGGTCCTTAACTCCTCAACCCGACTGCTCGGGCTTGAATCCGGAAAGGTCTTTCCAGGGACGTCGCAGTTTCAGTTGAAACCAGACGCTAGAGAAAACGGAACTCTTCCCCAAGTGGAATAGAATGACGTACCCGCCGCATAGTGTCAAGGTAGAAACTCAAGTTGTGGAGGGTATTTAAGACCTGAGCCAGCAGTTCATTGGCAGCATAAAGATGCCGCAAATAGGCCCGGGAATAGCGCCGGCACACGCAGCAGCCGCAATTCGGATCGAGGGGACCGGCATCCTGAGCGTAGCGCGCCTGTTTGATGGAAATTTTTCCTTCGGAAGTGAACAGCAGGCCGTGGCGCGCTGCCCGAGTAGGCAAGACGCAATCCATCATGTCGACGCCGAGGCGGGAGTACTCGACGATCTCCTCGGGCGTGCCCACGCCCATTAAGTAGCGAGGTTTGTCTTTGGGCAAGTGTTCGAGGGTGGCTTCGACCACTTCGCGGGAATGCTCCCGAGGCTCGCCAACGCTGAGGCCGCCGATGGCATAGCCGGGGAATCCGATTTCAATAGTCCGCTCGGCAGATTCTTTTCTGAGAGCCAGATCCATGCCGCCTTGCACTATCCCGAAGAGAGCTTGAGTAGGGTCTGAGTTTCCACTGTCCAGTTTCCGGTTTGCAGTGTCCTCGACGCTAGAAACTGGGCCCTGGACACTGGAAACTCTCTTCCAAGGCACTTCATGCTTGTGCTCCTCGAAGTACTTCTTGCTGCGCTCCGCCCAGCGCAAGGTTAATTCCATGGAAGCGCGCGTGCGGGAGCGGTCAGCGGGGTACTCCGTGCATTCATCGAAGGTCATGATGATGTCGCCACCCAGGCCAATTTGCACGGCCATCGATTTCTCCGGACTGAAAAAGTGCGAGGAGCCGTCGAGATGCGAACGAAACGTCACACCTTCGTCGTTCACTTTGCGAAGCTCGTTCAGGCTGAAAACCTGGAAGCCACCGGAATCGGTGAGGATGGCCCGCGGCCAGGCCATGAATCCGTGCAGGCCTCCGAAGTTTCGGATGGTTTCGACGCCTGGACGCAGATAAAGGTGATAGGTATTGCCGAGAAGAATCTGGACGCCAAGTTCTTCCAGAACATCCTGCGGTACGGCTTTCACGGTTCCAGCCGTGCCTACCGGCATAAACACGGGAGTTTCGATCTCGCCATGCGGCGTAAGCAGGCGGCCGCCGCGGGCTGCGCCGGCCTGGGCCACGACATGAAATTCAACGGACATTCTGGCGATTGTAGCAACGCGACTGTGATCATTGGCTAGTGGTCGGTGGCCAGCAAAGTCACGAGCTCACCGCGCACGTTGCCATCTTCCAACACTAACTTGCCGATGCTCACCGGAAGTTTGAATCGTCGCGGGCCGGCGCTGCCGGGATTGAAATAGAGCACTCCCTCGCGCGCCTCTTGTCTGGGAACATGACTGTGGCCGCTGACCACGACCGCAAATCCTGCAGTTTTGGGCTTAAGATCCAACTGCGCTAAATCATGAAGAACGTGGATGGAGATGCCGTGAAGTTCGAGAACATCGGCTTGCGGCAGATTGCGCGCCCAGGCAGCTTTGTCGACGTTGCCGCGCACGGCGGTGACAGGAGCAATTGCGCCGAGTTGCGCAATGATGTCGGGCCCGCCCACATCGCCGGCATGAATAATACGATCCGACCCGCGCAGAGCTTCGACTGCCTCGGGGCGCAGCAGGCCGTGGGTATCGGAGATAACGCCGATCAGGATGGAACACCTTCAGGTTGCATCTTTAGCGCGTCTGGCGCTTCCACGGACTAGGGTGTTTTGGTTCGTACACTCCTACTTTGCCACCCCCGGGAAGAGTGAGGCTGGCGAGTTTTCCCCAGCGCTGTTCACTTACATCCGAGACCTTAACATTCTTCGATCTTAGATCTTTCAAGGTCGCCCCAAGATCGGCGCACATGAGGTAAAGCTCGTGACGGTCATTGCTTTCGGAATCATGGAACGCGGCTTCCAGTGGTGGCATGGCGAAAATCAACCAGCCGTGGCCAGCATCGACGGACGGGAATCCAAGCACATCGCGGAAGAAGGCCCGGTCCGCTTCCGAATTCTTCGTGTAAATCACGATGTGCGCGCCGTTGATCAATGGCAGACCTCCGGTCTGCGGATGGTGATGGTCATAGTCTCATTTGTGCGGCTGAGTTCGCAACCGGAACCGCCGGCCATTCGGCGGCGAACCTCCAGCGTACTAAACTTGTGCATTCTGACTTCCGCCTTCGCCATTCCTCTTCATTCTTTCTACAAACTTGCCAATGCTAACGATGGCGCGGCTCACGGTGCCGCGGCCAATTTCCTGGGCGTCGTCGTGCGCCGTTACTCCCAACACGTAGAAGCGCTCATCAGACGATTCCAGCACCGCCTCGGCCCGGATGTGCGAGCCGATGCCGCTCGCGGCACGGTGCTGGATGTTGATCGAGGTCCCCACGGTAATCTCATCGCCCTCGCAGTAAGACTGGAGCGCAAGAAAGGCCGCGGTCTCCATCAGCCGGATCATGTCGGGAGTGGAATAAACCGGCGGCAATTCGGGATGGTGCGCGGTCAATGTATGTTTGAACTCGACAGTCTCCTGCGCCTCGCCGCGCGCCCCGATAGGGATCTCCTTCGCCATGCTGATCGAGTTGTTTTCCTTTCGGACCCTACAGGCAAAGAACCAATGACTGCGGGAGACGCCGCAGAAATCATTGGCTCATGATGCTTTTGATGTGGGGCTCACGCTGCGCAGGTCATCCTAGCCGCATCAATACCGTCCAGAGCCTGCCACAGCAACCGGGCTGTGTTCTCGGCCGCGTCCAACGCCGCCGGTGCCGTTTCCGGTTTCGCTGCTAAGCGCTTCTCCAGTTGCTCACGCCAGACGTGGGCATGGTGGACATCAGCTGTGGCGTGGACGTCGAAATAGCCGCAGGTCTTGTCGTCGGCGCCGTACATTTCGCGCAGCCCTCGTTCCTTTTCTTTAGCCACCCGCGGAACCTGGGATTCGTAGGCGTAAAACGAAGCCAAGGCTTCCTCGGCGGTGCCTTCACTGGAAACTTTGTGGAAGTACCGCATCAATTCGCCGATCTGCTTGACCGGCAAATGCCAGTGCATGTCTCGTCTTGCCCCCATCCCTTCGGCAAAATCGAGCCAAAGCTCAGCGTGGGGCACGGCATCCTTCCCAGATTTGCCCGCACTGCCCTTCTCGTCAACCATATTGGCCAGCACTGCCCTCCTCAGTTCACCGTCGTCCAGACGCAGGGCAAACTCGGCCAGGTAGCAGGGAAACGCTTGGACATGGTGATAGTAGTGGCGGGCATACTCCCGCAGATCATCGCGCGTCAACTCGCCCGCTTCCCATGCCCGATAAAACGGATGACAAAGCAAGTCGTACCTGGCGATTGCTGCTTCGAGCTGCTCGAAGAATTGCGTGCTAGTCATGATTCCCCCTGGGAGTTTCTGGTATGAGCCATTACTATACGGTCGGCCTTGCACGGCGGCAAGTGATTGGGATCACGAAGGCAGTCAACTTGTTAGAATGAAAGCACAAAGCTCGCCACGGTAAAAGACTGGGGATGAGGCTTGGGTTAGCCGGTTTCGTAGATCGTCTCCCTGATGCAGTTCACGGAACAATTCGATGTGGTTGTCGTCGGCGCCGGCCACGCCGGATGCGAGGCCGCGATGGCGGTGGCGCGCATGGGATTGAAGACCGCCCTCTACACGCTGAACGTCGACCTGATCGCGCAGATGTCGTGCAATCCCGCCGTTGGCGGCATCGCCAAGGGACATCTTGTGCGCGAAGTCGATGCGCTTGGCGGAATCATGGCCGAGATCACAGATGCGGTGGGCATCCAATTTCGTCTGCTGAACACTTCACGCGGCCCCGCCGTATGGTCGCCGCGCGCGCAGTGCGACAAGCAAGCTTATCGACTCAAGATGCGTGAGGTGCTGGAGTCGCAATCGAATCTGAAGATCAAGCAGGCGGAGGTGGTAGAACTGATTGTGGATGTACCAGGTACCGCGTGCCCGGTACCTGGTGCGGCAGATGGGCCGGAACTCGGTGCACGGTACACGGTACTAGGAGTCAAACTTCGCGACGGCCGCACGGTTGGCGCAAAGGCCGTCATCATCACGACTGGCACGTTTCTGAATGGGCTGATTCACTGCGGAGAGCAGCAGTATCCCGCCGGACGTTCGGGGGAACCGAATGCGGTTCTACTCGGCGAGTCTCTGAAAAAGCTTGGCCTGCGCGGCTGCCGCTTAAAGACGGGAACGCCGCCGCGGCTTGACGGGCGCTCTATCGACTGGTCGCGCTTCGCGCTGCAGCCCGGCGACGCCGACCCAACGCCGTTTAGTTTTCGCACCAAGCGCTTGGCACATCACGACTCGCAGGTTCCCTGCTATATTGCGTGGACCTCGCCCGAAACCCATCGCATCATCCGGGAGAACGTGCACCGCTCGCCGATGTATAGCGGGCAGATAAAGTCGATCGGGCCACGCTATTGCCCGTCGATAGAAGACAAGATCGTGAAATTTCCTGACAAGGAAATGCACCAGCTCTACCTCGAGCCCGAGGGCCTGAACACGCACGAAATCTACGTCAACGGCATGAGCACTTCGTTGCCGGTGGAAGTGCAGCTTGCGATTTTGAAGTCGATCCCCGGTCTCGAAAACGCCGAGATGCTGCGTCCCGGCTACGCTATCGAGTACGACTCGATCGATCCAACCGAACTTCAGCGCACTTTGGAAACGAAGAAGATTGCCCATCTTTTTCTCGCCGGCCAAATCAACGGAACGTCTGGTTACGAAGAAGCCGCTTGCCAGGGGCTGATGGCGGGCATCAACGCGGCGTTGCAGGTGAAGGCGGAGCCACCGCTGATCCTTGACCGAACCGAAGCTTATACGGCGATCCTGATCGACGACTTGATTTCCAAGGGCACGAACGAGCCTTACCGGATGTTTACTTCACGGGCCGAATTCCGTTTGCACCTGCGCATCGACAACGCCGATCGCCGGCTCACGCCCCATGGCCGCCGCGTGGGCTTGATTTCTGATGACGCTTGGGATGACTTTCAAGCCAAAAGGCAGCGGCTGGAGCACATGAGGAAGTTGCTCGTAGCCACAAAACTGACGTCTGAAATGGCGGACAAAATTGCGGCTTGTCATTCCATTGAGCGAAGCAATGAGGAAGCTGCTGTCCCCGGGGGCACAACAGAACGGACTCACGACTGGAGCTCTACAGTTGGTCAGACCCTCGCGCAACTGCTTAAGCGACCTCAGATTACGATCGAGGAGTTGGCGCCGGTTCTGCGTGCTTTGGATCCTTCATTCTTTGAAAGAGGCGACATTCGTGCGAAATCCCGCGAATCCGTGGCTACGCTCTCCTCGGAAATCCGGAACGAACTGAAGTCGGTGGAAACGGAGATCAAGTACGAAGGCTATTTGCTGCAACAGCAGCGGGCCATGGAGCGAATGAAGAAGTCGGAACAACGCGCCATCCCTGACTGGTTCAACTACCGTTCCGTGAGCGGGTTGTCGCGCGAGGTGCAGGAAAAGCTCACCCATGTGCAGCCACGAACCCTTGCGCAGGCCTCGCGTATTCCTGGAGTGACGCCGGCAGCAGTGTCGCTGGTGAATGTTTACATTGAAATACAGGCGCGGCGGCGCGAGCAAGCAGCCGCGATTTAGTTACGGGTCTTGGGTCCGAGGGGCTAGATTTAGAGCTTGGCTCTTAGGTATCGGGTCTTGGGGGTTAAGCGTCTCCCGGGAAGTGAAAGCCTGAGACCTGAGACCTAAGACCTGCGACCTAAGACCCGATGCCTCCTGCGGGAAATTAATACTCCGTTAACAATCAGAGCTTACCCAACAGTTAATATCTCCCGCATGCCGCAAGATTTCCTACACATTGACGACCAGCCCGGAGCGCAGCCAGGGCAGCGGGTTCTACGCCTGGAAGGCGCGCTCGTAATGACCACTATGTTTCAGTTCCAGGCCACGGTTCGAGCTGACACTTCGCGCTCGTTGATCATTGATTTCACCAAGGTTGCTTACGTGGATTCGGCCGGCATCGGGGCGCTCGTGGGTGCCTACGTCACGCGGCAACATGGCGGCCGAAATCTGGCGCTGGTGGGAGTGAGCGAGCGCATCCACAACGCCCTCAAAATCACCCACGTGGAGCAGTTCTTCCGCTTTTTCGACTCCGTGAGCCCTGCGGAACGGGCATGAAAGTGATCAGGGGCCAGAAAACCCTCAGGGCTTAATGGTGACTGACCACGCGACCGCTGATCACTAGCCACTGATGTTTGACGGCTTTTGTTATCCCTCCTAAGATGAGCTTTCCCATTCAATCCATTCATGACCGGCCAAACCATCTCGCATTACCGCATCATCGGCCAGCTGGGAAGCGGCGGCATGGGAGTGGTGTACGCGGCCGAAGACCTTGATCTGGGGCGGCGGGTCGCGCTGAAGTTTCTGCCGCCGCAACTCTCCCGCGACCAGAATGCGCTGGACCGTTTCCTGTTTGAGGCTCGAACCGCCTCGGCGCTCAACCATCCCAACATCTGCACCATCTACGCGGTGGAAAAAGTCCAGCTGGAGAACCAGATCCAGTCGTTTATCGCGATGGAATTGCTGGAGGGCGAAACTCTAGACCGTCGCCTTAGCTCCGGGGCGTTGCCGGTAGACCGACTGGTCGAGTGGGGGATTCAGCTGGCGGACGCGCTCGACGCCGCGCACGCCAAGGGAATTATCCATCGCGACATCAAGCCGGCAAACATCTTCGTCACGCAGCGTGGACCGGTGAAAGTTCTGGACTTTGGGCTGGCCAAGCTGGCGCGTCCGGAGATGGAGATGGAAACCATCGGAGCCACGCAGAATTCTCCCCGCCCGGCGAATCTGACCAATCCGGGTGCTACCGTGGGCACGATTTCATACATGTCGCCGGAGCAGGCACGGGGCGAAGAATTGGACCCGCGCACGGATCTATTTTCTCTAGGTGTCGTGATCTACCAGATGGCCACGGGGCGGATGCCGTTTCCCGGCGCAACATCGGCGGTGGTCTTCCACGCCATTCTTGAACTTGATCCGGCCCCGGCGCTGCAGTTCAATCCCAACCTGCCGACCAAACTGGAAGAAATCATCGCCAAGGCTCTAGAGAAAGACCGTGACCTGCGCTATCACTCGGCCGGCGACTTGCGCGGAGACCTGAAGCGGTTGAAGCGAGGTCTGGAGTCTGGGCGCAAGCCGACGCAGGTGGCGTCTACCAGCTCTCCGTCTGCGAGTGTTCCCCGAGTTTCAACCGCGTCCTCATCGGCAACTGCTGCGGGTATCCTGCCAGCTCAGCAAGCTTCGGGAAGCTCGGCTGCGATCTCCGTTGCCCGGCAACATAAAATCAGCACCGGAGTTGTGGCGGGGATTGTATTGGCACTGGTGTCGGCGGCGACCTATGGTGTCTATGCTTACGTGACGCGTACGCGCCCTGCTCCCTTCCAAAATTTCACAGTCACCAAGGTGACCGACGGGGGCAAATCGGTCTTAGCGGCGCTGTCTCCCGATGGCAAATACATCCTGAATCTGGTGCGCGACAACGGCCTAGCCAGTCTCTGGCTGCGCAGTGTACCCACGAACAGCAACACGCAGGTTGCCCCTCCGGCCGACCTTTATTACAACGCCCTGCGCTTCTCTCCAGATGGCAATTATTTCTATTTTGGCCGCAGCGACCCCGGCAATCCAGACCTGAAGTTTCTGTATCGCGCTCCGCTGCTTGGTGGCGCGGGCCAGAAACTGCTCGCCGACCTGGACTCAAACATCACGTTTTCCCCCGATGCACAGAAGTTTGCGTTTATGCGCTACGACAATCCGGAGCATGGCAAGTACGAGCTCATCATCCGGCCGGTAGAAGGGGGAGATGAGAGGGTGCTCAGCCGCGGTCCGACCAGCGACGGCTTGTACCAACCGACGTGGTCGCCTGACGGAAAGACCATTGTTTGCCAAATGCTCGATGTGGCGAATGGATTGATCAGACTGGTAGCGATCGACACAGCCAGCGGCCAGAGTAAGGCTTTCTTCAGCACGAACGAGCGCATTTTCGACAAGCTGTCATGGATGCCCGACGGCAGCGGCGTGCTGGTCCTGGGGAAGGAGCAAAGCTCAAATTTCGCGCGTACGCAAATCGGCTTCATTTCTTATCCCAAGGGCGTGTACTCTCCGGTCACGCGTGATACGCACAGTTACTCGGATCTCAGCGTCTCCAGCAGCGGACACATTCTCGCAGCGGTGCAGAATGAATACCGTTGGAATTTGCAAGTTATGCCCGCTGGCGCGCAGGCGGCGCAGGTGAGGCAGGTCACCTCCGCTGAAGCCGATACTAATTTTACCTGGACGCCGCAGAACCAGTTGATATCCGATCAGGCGAATGTGCTGAATCTGATCGATCCGGGAACGGGCAGCAAGACCGTGATTCCGGGTCAGGCAGTAGGCGGCGCCCCGTCGGCCTGCGGCGAAGGCGGGTTCATCGTCTTCGTAAGGTTCCAGGGCGGAGTGCAAAACATCTGGCGCATGGACGCGATGGAAAGCAATTTCAAACAGGTTACAAATGGCAAGTTGGACGTCGATCCAGTGTGCTCGCAGGATGGCAAGTGGGTGTTCTTCAAAGAGCGTGGCGGAGGACAGAATCTGGCCAAAGTGCCGATCGATGGCGGAGCCGCACAGGTCATTTCGCGGTCGCCGATCTCGGGCGCTTTTGACATCTCCCCTGATGGCAAACTTGCCGCTTTTGCCACACTGCAACATTCCGGAGAGCACAAAGAAATGCTCGCCGTGGAGCAAACGGACGGCAGTGCGGCGGCGAAGCTGGTGGAGTTCGAGCGCCCGCGCTCGGGCCGGCTGCACTTTTCGCGCGACGGGAAGGCAGTAATTTTTCCCTCGCGCGAGACGGGCGTCGACAACCTGTGGCTGCAACCGCTGGATGGCTCCAAGGGAAAGCAGATTACGGATTTCGCTTCCGAACACATTTTCGACTTCCATTGGTCGTTTGGTGGAAAACAGTTGGCTTTGGTTCGCGGTCACACGGATGCGGATGTCGTGCTGATTCGCGATCAGAAGTGAGCCATCGGGTGATCTGATGCTCGGGTCGTCGGGTGATCTAAGAACGCTGCGCTGTGATTTTTCAGGGCTCCGCGATCGCCCGATTTCCTCGGAGCAATTCAAAAGGGCGGCCATCTGGCCGCCCTTTTGCCTGTTCGGATTGTTAACTGCGAAGTGGTTTAGGCACCCTTCACGTTCTCGGCCTGCCAGCCCTTCGGGCCTTTGACCACGTCAAACTGCACCTGCTGACCTTCCTGCAGGCTGCGAAATCCGCTCGCCTGAATGGCCGAGAAGTGCACAAATACATCTTCACCGTTCTGGCGGCTGATGAAGCCGTAGCCTTTGGCGTCGTTAAACCACTTCACTGTTCCTGTTTCCATGGTGTTGCTATGTTCCTTTGTCTTGATATAGCGCTGAAACTTTGGAAGGGTTCTTCTGCAGGCAGGTCACGCGCTGGTAAGCGGAGAAACTGGGTACTGCGAAAAACTCTAAAGTCAAACGCAAGCAGATTGTATTTCAAGTGCCCCAAAATAGCTACAGGTTTTCTCTTGTTTGGCGTGTAAGTGATTTACATTCAGCTAGTTGAACCGCCTTCGCGAAACCGGGCGATTCCCGACGTCTCAAGTTGTCCGAAAGCAAATGACAGCCGCAAAAACGGTATTATCTAAGACATGCATTTCCGCAAACTTCTAATCCTGGCTGCTTTGGTAGGTCCGGCATGGGCCGGCGTGGTGGAGGATGTCCGTGGCGCCCTGGCTCAACATAGCTTCACGGCCGCCGATTCGGAACTCGCGTCCTACGTCGCCAAGAACGGCGTCACCGGAGAATATGTCGAGGCCCACTCGTGGATGGCGCGCGCCGCCCTCAGCGACCGCAACTACGATCAAGCCGCCGCTTACGCCAAACAAACGAAAGCTTTAGCGCTGCAGGCGCTCAAGCAGCGCCCGCTGGATTCCGAACCGCACTTGCCCATCGGACTAGGCGCGGCAATTGAAGTACAGTCGCAAGTGCTGGCGGCTCGCGGCCAGCGCGCTCAAGCCATTGCCGTTTTGCAAACCGCGCTGCACACCTATGGCAACACTTCGATCCAGGCGCGTTTGCGGAAGAATTTGAACCTGCTTTCCTTTGAGGGACGGCCCGCCCCTGCGCTGCGAGCTGAGCAGTTCCTCGGATCGAAGCCTCCAGTGCTTTCCCAACTGAAGGGTTCGCCGGTGTTGCTTTTTTTCTGGGCACACTGGTGTGGGGACTGCAAAGCGGAGGCGCCTATCGTCACGCAGCTGCGCTCCGAATTTGCCGCCAAGGGATTGACGGTACTCGGTCCGACCCGGTTCTATGGCTATACGGCGCAAGCGGAGCACGCCTCTCCGAGTGATGAACTCGCCTACATCGATGCTGTCCGCCACCGCTTCTACGGTGGGCTGCTGGACATGCCCGTTCCCATCAGCAAGTACAACTTCGATGTGTACGGGGCATCGACCACACCCACAATTGTGCTGCTGGACCGCACGGGCAAGGTGGCGATGTATCATCCGGGGGCGCTGCCGTATGACCAACTGAAAGGCGAGATTGAGAAAGTTATGGCGCGCTAGAAATTCTCAGGCGGCTTCGACCTCCCTCAGCGCTCCCGTCTTTACATCGTAAATAAATCCCCGCACTGGAATATGTTTCGGAATCCACGGGTGCGACTTCACCCGAATAACCTGCTGGCGCAGGTTCGCTTCAAGGTCGTCGAAGGCATGGAAACGGGAAGGCTCGATCGCGATGGCGCCCATCTTGTTGGTGAGGTGCGCCCTCATCTCGTATTCCCGCACCTTGAGCAAACCACAGTCGGTGTGATTGATGATGATGAACTCCTGGGTGTCGAGCAGGTGATGCGAAACGATCAGCGAGCGCAAAGCGTCTTCGGTGGCAATCCCGCCCGCGTTGCGGATCATGTGCGCGTCCCCCGGTTGCAGTCCCAGGCAACGCTCAAAAAGAATTCTGGAGTCCATGCACGCAAGCACCGCCACCCGGCGGCGTGGTTTGACCGCCAGATCTCCCAAATCAAAGTTCTTCACGAATTCCTGATTGGCTTTCAGCAGTTCGTCGGCGACTGACAAATTCCTTACCCTCGTTTAAGTTTTGCGCCCGATTGATTTTTCCTGCTGCAGGGTCGGCCGCTGGTTGTTGCCCTAGTTTAACCGCTACAATCGGCCCGTGAATATCGACGACACGATCGTCGCCATCGCCACTCCGCCCGGTCGAGGAGGAATCGGCGTGGTGCGTATTGCGGGGCCACAAGCTCGGCGCATCGCCGAGCCGATGCTGCGTCTGAGACACGAGATGGAGCCGGGACGGGCGATCTTTGGAGAACTCGTCGAGCTAAGTGGTGAGACTGCCGAGCTACACTCGAGCGGACAGCCGGGGGCGGCTGTCCCTACACGCATCGACGAAGTGGTGGTTACCTACTTCGCAAAGCCGCATTCCTACACAACGGACGACATCATCGAAATTGCGGCTCATGGCTCTCCAGTCGCCCTTCGCCATATTGTCGGGATGTGCATTTCTGCGGGTGCGCGCCTCGCCGAGCCTGGCGAGTTCACCATGCGCGCGTTTCTAAATGGCCGCATCGACCTCACCCAAGCCGAGGCGGTGCGTGACCTGATCGACTCGCAGACTCTTTTCCAGGCGAAGGTCGCCGCCCAGCAGCTTGAGGGAGCTCTTTCCAGGCGCTTGCAGCCGATCAAACAAAAGCTGGTTGAGTTGATCGCGGTGCTTGAGGCTGGCATCGATTTTGCCGAAGATGACATCTCTGTTCTTCCCGATCCTGTGATCGTCCAGCGCATATCCACTGTGCGCCAGCCTCTCGAGCAGCTTGCCGCGACTTTCGCGTACGGAAAGATCGTGCACCAGGGACTAACGCTCGCGATTGTGGGAAGCCCCAATGTGGGCAAGTCCAGTCTCTTCAATCGTCTGGTCGAAAGCGAGCGCGCCATCGTCACGTCGACTCCGGGAACCACGCGCGATCTGGTGAGCGAGACCGTCGCCATCGGCGGCATTCCGATCCAACTCGTCGACACAGCCGGAATCAGGCAGGCGCTCGACGAAGCCGAGTCCATCGGCATCCGGAAATCCATGGAAGCCTTGGCGGACGCTGACTTGGTGCTAGTTGTTCTGGATGCTTCGCAGCCAACCTCCGTGGAAGACGAGGAACGGCTGCGGCAAACACAGAGTCATCGGGCAATCGTTGTGGGGAATAAATGCGACCTGCAGTACAGTGGTCAGTGGTCGGTGGCCAGTGGTCAGATTCCAGTGGTTCGAGTGTCTGCTCTAACGGGCGAAGGCATCCCCGAACTACGCAGGGAAATTCTGCGCCACATTGGTGGCGAGACGGGTGCGCAATCCGAAGCCGGCTTCCTCACAAATGTCCGCCATCAGGGATTGGTAAAAGATTCACTGGGGGGGTTGGACGCCGCTATTGCCGCGGTTGCTGGCAAAGTCCCGCACGAGATGTTGCTGCTCGATCTCTACAGCGCGCTTCGGCCGCTGGACGCAATCACCGGCGCGACCACAGCCGACGATATCCTCAACCTGATCTTCAGCACGTTCTGTATCGGAAAATGAAGCGGGCCCAGAATAAGTTGCCGCTCTGTTATGCGACCCTAAGCCTGGCGATGACCATCGTACCAGACCCCTCAGATTGAATCTCCAGGCTGCCATCGAGTTGGCGGAGGCGCTCTAGCATACCGCCGAAGCCAATGCCGGCGCGACCCGATTCAAGTAGCTCCCGTCGCTTCCCCTTCGGAATTCCCTTCCCGTTATCGTGGACTTGAACCGTGAGCCGGTCCTTTTCCGGATACAGGCCGATGGTGGCCGTATCGCTTCCGGAATGACGATGAATATTGGTTAGACACTCCTGGACGATCCGGAAAATGGCGATTTCAACCTCGTCGGGCAGGCGGCCGAAGTCGGAGGGAATGTCGAGATCGACCTTTATCTTGCTGCGTTCGGAGAAGCCATCCACGTACCAGCGAAGCGCCGAGGCGAAACCAGCCACATCGAGCAGCGGAGGATGGAGCAGATGAGAGATGGTACGAATCTCCTTGGAAACTTCTTCGACCAACATGGCATTCTCGGAGACGGCTCTGGCCCCTCGGCATCAAGTTTATGAGCTTGCGATTGCACCACGCTGATATTCATGCCGATTGCGGCGAGCAACTGCCCCACGCTGTCGTGCAGTTCCCGGGCGATGCGCTTCCGTTCATCGTCCTGCATGCGCTGAAAGCGCGAGGCCAGGTCCACCTGCTCTTTTCTGGCGGTCAAGTCAGTGATCAGAACTCCAGTGGCCAGCTTATCTCTGGACAACAAGCTGAGTGAGAAATGAGCGGCAATGGGACTGCAACCTCGCGAGTGAACACGGAGCTTCCGAAGATTCATGGTGCATCGCGAGCTCCCCACTAAACAAGCCGGATCCCCCAGGCAGACCCGGCTTGCCTAGAAGCTGAAACGAGCCTGCAGTTGCACTGTCCTGCTGCCCAAGGCGCCGGTGGCTACACCAAAGTCCGAGTTCGGAGTCACCACGCCGGTGGGAGTTACGGAACCCAGATTGGCATCGATCGACGCCAGGTTGAGATTCGTCTTGTTGAACAGGTTGTAAACGTCGGCTCGGATTTCGAACCGCGCATTCGGGGATCACGGATTGTTCCACACAGGGAAGCGCGAAACTGCGCATGCGCGCTTCCGACCAGAAAAAATGTGACTGCTAACAGCGTAATGACAAAGACCGGCAAATTTCGATACAGCATAAAGGGCTCCTGCCATTGAAAAATGGCGGACTTACGAGCTTGGAAAGATCAACGAGTCAATCCGCGGTTGAGTTGGCGATAATCTTCTAAGCGGGAGATTGAGATGAGGAGGGAAAGAGCAAGGTTGCCGTAACCAGTCGGCCGGAAGAGAACCTTGAGCGGAAAAGGGATCGATCAGCGAGCGGAGGTGGTGGAGGCCTTGGCCGCGTTGTCCGGCTGGAAGCCAATCTTGTCCAACATGGGTTGGATCTCCGGATTCGACATAAATAATTTCCAGATCAATCCGGTGCGATAATTTTCCACCATGACCACGATTGGGGCCTGGTCCAGCCCCATGTAGACGGGAGAGAACCAATTCTGCGTAAGGTTGAAGGCGTCGCGCGGTCCATAAACTCCCCACAGCCGGTCTCCGAGCTGGCGATAAAAAAACTTCAGCGCCGCCATGGAAGCCTCGGGCGTGTAGGGGAACGAAGAGAGCGCCCCGGTCGGGGTGATCGTACCGTTGTCGGTCGCACGGTCGGGGGCGTGGGCTAAATAACCTAACTGATCGTCGCTCGCCGTCAAGCCCCAGTCATCAGGACCATAACCCAGAAAGTGGCCGGGATTCGACTCGCAGTAAGCCAGATCGATGAGGGCGAGATTGCGGTTGTTGTCAAAATAATCGGTGTACCGGTCGTGGATGCCTTTGGGATCAAAACCCAGGAACGAATATTGCGTGAAAAACAACGGGCCGCCGGTGCCGACACCCACGTCGAGCTTGATGCCGAAGTAGGTGTGGCCGTTGACATAACGATCGCCTTCGTTGGACCCCGACCACCCGCTGCGGTATGCGATCGCAGCTTCCGACTGCCCGGCCCATCCCGTGTAATAAAGGCTGGCTGGAACGCCATGCGTGGGCGATGCGATGGCCAACAGGTAAGTAATCATGGTTTCGTTGAATCCAGTCAGCCGGTGATCAATGAACCAGGACCATTGTGCAGACCAGTGCCACAACAGCGCGTTGTTTTGAGGATCGCGCCGGTACCAATCCCACTCCACGGTTTCCCAAAGGTGGGTAATTCGTTGATAGACACTTTGGCCGACCTCGCCGTCACCCTTAAAGTAGCGGCGCGCGGCCAACAATCCTGCCATCAGAAATGATGTCTCCACCAGATCGCCGCCGTTATCAAACATGCCAAACACCAGCATGGTCTGCGCCGTGTCGCCATTCATGAAGTGCGGCCAGGCGCCGTGATAGCGAGGAACTTTTTCGAGGAAATCCAAAATCTTCGTCAGACGCTCAAGTCCCTGTTCCCGTGTGGTGAAGCCACGATCTACTCCCACGATGAGGGCCATGATGCCGAATCCGCTGGCTCCCGTCGCGACAATGCGCTCATCTCCAGGAATATTTTCCAGTGTCGCCCCGGCGACAGGATGGGCTCCCTCCCAGTAATAACGAAAACAGGCTTCCTGCAACATGGTCAGCAATTCATCATCGGATAATTCTTTGGTCGAGGCCGTCACCGGCCCCGAAAGGGCAGACTGCCGGTAAGAGCGATCCACTGCCTTAATCCGGTAGGTCGCGGTCACTCCCGATCGCCCAATAAAATCGGTGTAGCGATTGATGTCTGCACTCTGAATGCCGATGGGCTGGAACTTGTGCTTCCCGATCGAACGATAGATGGCATAGCTTTGTAATTCGGGATCGGCAACCGGATCCCAACTGACGTCAACGTGCCGATCGTAGCCTGTGGCTTGCACATTTTTAGGTGATCGAGGAGGGCTGCGCACCTCGGGAGCCACGGGCGTAGCAGCCGTCCGGTCGTCGATCTTGATCTCGTCGATGATTAGTGTGTGAGGCGTGTCATCCGCAGCCCCCTGACTAAAATACAAGCTGTGCAACTCCCGCGCCTGAAAGGGATGGACAGAAGCAGTTTCAAACTCACTGAGCGGCAGCCTTACCTGGAACCAGCGTTTGGCGGGCACGTCGCCCGAAATGGTTTCGAGCTTTACCGGCACCGTAAAATTGTGCTGTTCATCCTCCAGTTGCAATAGCGGAAGATCTGCGGCTGGAATCGTCTCCGGTGAGTAACACCACATATAGAGCGTATCGCCGCGGAAATCCGTTAAGCGGTTGCGCATGCTGACCACCCGCAACTCTGTTTCCCAGCTTCCGCCCGTCACGGAACGCCACTGCAGGCGCAAAGCATTCGGCGCGGTAAAGAAGTTTTTCTTTTCGACGGGAAGGGCGCCAGACAAAAGTTCGATCGTGCTGGGAAACACCGCTCTCCCGCTGCTGTAATAGTAGTAGTCGGGGGTTATGCTGTTATCGAACACCACGTGGTTGTAGTAGTCCGTGGGCGCAGCCGCACAGCAGGGCAAAACCATCAGGATTAAGAAGTGAAAAAGGCAGAAAAACGAACGCACGATTGCTCCCGCTCTTGGCAGATGGAGAGAGTTTTTGGCACCCAGACTGGCAGTTTAACATAGCGGAATGTCGGCGCTTCTCCGATAGACCCAGGCTTGATGGTAAATTCAGGAATAGCGTTTGGCGTCAGCCCCTTACGCCTAATACGGTTGGCGTTGATCTGAGGACCATGTCCAGTTGACGACGAAGATCCCTGCCTTGAGCTCCCCACTTTCAGAGCGGTCCACAGCGATCACGAAGAAACAGATGGTCGGCGTCCTGCTTCTGTTTGCCGTGGTGTATATCGGATCACTTTTTTCTCCCGGACTGCAGGACGATGCCGATTCAACACATGCGGAAGCGGCGCGGGAAATGTCGGTCACGCACGACTACGTGACGCTGAAAATCAATGGTAACCGCTATCTGGAAAAAGCTCCGCTCATGTACTGGGCGGTTTCTCTGTGCTACTTCTTATTCGGCACGAACGAATTCGCCGCGCACTTGCCGGTCGCGCTCTCGATGTTGCTGCTTGTGCTGCTGGCTATGCGCTGGGGACGTGGCGCTTTCGGCGATCGCGCAGCGCTCTACGCGGGACTCTTTATCAGCACCGCCGCCGGTTGCTACCTCTTCACGCGCATTCTGATACCAGAGTCGATCCTTAGTTTCTTCATCGCCGCATCATTCTATTTTTTTGTTACCGCGCTCGAAGACGGCGCTCCGTGGCGCTGGTACGGCGGCTACGCCTCGATGGCGCTGGCGGTGCTCACCAAGGGGCTGCTGGCCGTTGTCGTGGTCGGGTTGGCGTTGGGGCTCTACGTTGCGGTCAGCGGCGAGTGGAGGCGCTGGCGCGAGTTCCATCTGTTCACGGGCACGCTGCTCTTCCTGGCGGTTGCCGCTCCCTGGCATATTCTTGCGGGCATTCGCAATCCGCGTTTCTTCTGGTTCTACTTCGTGAACGAACACTTCATGCGCTTCCTGGGCAAGCGCATTCCTAAGGACTACAACAAACAAACCAACTCCCTCTATTGGACGCTACACCTGGTGTGGTGGTTCCCCTGGAGTTTGTATCTGCCGGTGGCGCTGCGGCGTCCGATTTCGCAGTGGATGGCGCGCCGCAAGCTGGGAGCCGCCGAGCCGCCGCGGCCACCGCTGAATTTTCGCTCCCGAACCGAATTTCTTTGCCTGGCTTGGGCGGGAGTTACGCTGGTCTTTTTCTCGTTCTCCACCAATCAGGAGTACTACACATTCCCCGCTTATTTCCCAATCTTGTTGCTGCTTGCGGCGAGGCTCGTAGAGGAAGAAGAATCAGGCTCGCGGCGCTGGCTCGTGTGGAGTGCGGGCGTACTTGCGCTAGTCTGCATCGCGGCTTCGGCCGTGTTGACGGCAGGATTGTGGAATGCGCGCCACATCCCGTTCGTGTCCGACATTGGCACGGTCCTCGCTAAACCCAACCTGCAAGCCGAAACGCTTTCCATGGGGCACATTCTCGATCTGACCGGAGAGTCCTTCGCAGCCCTGCGCCTTCCGGCGAGCTTAGCCGCCATTGCCCTGGTGATGGGGCCAGCCTTGGCCTTCTGGCTGCGGCGGCGGGGCGCGCAACTCGCGGCGACATGGGCAACAGCCATCACCATGGCGGTGTTTCTGATCGCGGCACACATCGCTCTGGTACGCTTCGATCCGTTCCTAGGATCGCGAATCATGGCCCGGAAGATTGCTCCTGAACTAAAGCCAACCGACCGCGTCATGATTTACGGAGATCAATCGTTCGGCTCGTCGCTGCTGTTCTACTTGCGGCGGCCGATTGAACTCGTCAATGGAAATACGACGTCCATGTGGTGGGGATCCACCTATCCCGATGCTCCACATGTTTTTCTGGATGATCAAGAACTCCTGAAGGCGTGGAATTCCAGTGAGCCAGTCTTTCTTTTTGTGCCACAGCACGAGCGTGCGAAGGTGGAGGCGCTACTGCCAGCCCCCCTGCACGTCGCCAGCCAAGCATCAGGCAAGGTAATCTTTACGAACCATCCTTAGCTTCGGGAGACCACAGGAACTCCCTGCTTCACCGTCGGCAGCGAGTAACCGGACTTCACCGCATCCCTCCGGAACATCTGCACAGTTTCCTGCGAGAACTTGTGCAGATCTTTCCCCACGAGGGGAAGTTTCTTCAGAATGTCAGTGGTGGCAGTGATGACATGGCATCCAATCTCATCCGCTTGAAACACGTTAAGCAGTTCGCGCGGACTGGCCCACATGAGTTGAGCATTGGCGTCATTGACCATCGCTACGGCTTCGCGCATCAGCGGCACCGGATCGCGTCCCGTATCGGCGATACGGCCGGCAAAGACGGAAACGTAAGCTGGGGCTTCACCCTTTAATGCTCCGCACACTTTCCGCACCTGCTCCAGCGTAAGCAGAGCGGTCACGTTCAACTGAATTCCCTCGCCGGAAAGAGACCGGACCAGGTCGTAAGTTGGCACGCCCTTCGTGTTCATCACCGGAACCTTGACGAACACGTTCTTGCCCCAGGCTGCAATGAAGCGGGCCTGCTCTTCCATCTCGCCTTCTTCGTCGGCGAACACTTCAAACGAAATCGGCCGGTCGTGAATGGTCGCGAGCAGATCCTGCGCGAACCCGCGATAATCCGTCACTCCCATGGCTCGCATCAAAGTGGGATTGGTTGTGAAACCTTTGATATACGGCTGGCGATAAAGCTCAAGAATGCTGGCTTTGTCGGCCCCGTCCGCGAAGATTTTTGTGCGCAGGTCGGACACAGACTTCATGCGGGATGCGCTCCTTTGGGCGTGGAACGGATGATCCAGTCAGCCGCTTCGCGGAGTGACCCTACGCGCAAGTCGGGCATACGGTCTGGAGGTCTCTCCGAATAGCCATAATCGATAAGAATAGTCCTACAACCAGCATTATAACCGGCCTCGATGTCGCGCCAGCGGTCGCCGACCATGAAACTGGCTCCCAGATCGATATTGTGCTTGCGCGCCGCTTCCAGGAGCATTCCCGGCATGGGCTTGCGACAATCGCACTTGTCCTGATCGGTGTGGCAACAGACGAGAATATCGTCGAGCGGAAGACGTGCCGAAAGAGCCTGATGTATCGCGTCCAGCGCCGCCCGCGACTGCTTTCCTCGTCCCACATCGGGCTGGTTGGTCACCACCAGCAGTTCATAGCCGTGTGATTTCAGGTCCTGCAGCGCTTTGGGAACATCGGGAAGTATCTCCAATTCTTGCGGCGTGGGCGGCGGAAACGGCTTGCCTTCTCGAACAAAAGCCCGGTTGATTACGCCGTCTCGATCCAGGAAAACGGCGCGCCGTTTTCCGCTCGACGCCATCGACTCCCATTTGGTCGACTGAACCTTTACCGCTGGATGCGAAACCAACAGATGCCAAACCACCGCCTGGAAAGCTTCGGTGTGCGGTGTGACGTGCGCCGGATTCACCGTGGGAATCAGCACGCAAGCATCCGCAACGGTGGCGGTGTAACCGCCATCGCGGCCCACTACACCGATAATCTTTGCTCCGACCAACTTCGCATATTTGAGCGCGGCAACCAGATTCGGACTGACGTTTTGCTCAACGTTCCCACCCCCGACCGAGAAAATCAATAGTAGATCCTCGGCGCGCAAGCGACTGGTGCGCAGCCAACCATCGAAGATTGAACCCCAGCCTTCATCGTTGGCGCGCGCAGTAAGCTCCGCCACGTTGTCCGTGGGTGCATAAGCCTCAATGGCTGCAATCTTGCGAAAATCATTGACCGCATGCGAAGCATTCGCCGCGCTTCCGCCCACGCCAAGAATGAACAAGCGGCCACAGGCAGCACGAGTGTCGGCGATGAGGTCAGCGGCCTTTTCAAGGCTAGCCACATCCAGCTTCGCGATGATCTCAGTCGCCTCGGCGAGAAAATCCTGGACGAAGCTTTCCTTGTGAGAGCCACGGCTCATTTCCGCAGGGCTCCTGGTTGACTCAAGAAATTTGCCATCTCTTTTAATCCTGTGGGGGAACCGATTTCGTAAAAGCGCTCCTGCACTTCCACAGCAGCCAACTCCCCACTCTTGAGAAGCTCCGCATAAACGTCGGCCAGGTCCGTAGCATCGGTTCCAGTAAAAGCTTCCGCCCGGAAGGCGCCTAGCCCGTAGTCGATATATCTCATACGCGATGTGCGATTCTTCTTGCTGTACTCCAGGATGCGCCCCCCTTCGAATTCCACATTGCTGGCATCCCACCGCCCGTCATTACCGAACACCGTCATCAGGCCCGGCTGGTTGCTCTGCAAGAATTCCTTTTCGATCGCGGCGAAATCGCAGGGCAGGTAGGAATCGCCATATAGCACGAAAAAACTCACTCCCAGTTTGGGTAAAGCCGCGCGAATCGCTCCAGCCGTACCCAACAGCGTTTCCCCGTCATAGGAGTACTCGACCTTCACTCCGAAAGCGCTGCCATCGCCCACCGCGTCCTTAATCATCTCACTCCGATGACCGACGCACAGTGTTACTTGTTGGATGCCGCTGGTTCGCAGGAGCCGCAACTGGTGGGCGATAAACGGCTCGCCAGCGATTTGGATCAGTGACTTTGGGACTGTTTCCGTCAGCGCTCCCAAACGCGTCGCCAAACCGCCGGCAAGTATGGCCACAGGTAACATCGATCCCCTAGGAATGCGCCAGAACTGAAGTTCCGCCGAAGTCAAACTGCAAGCGCACCTCACGCAGGCCAGCGCGGCGCATGGCAGAACGAAGACGCGTTTTGTCTTCCGCGTAGAGCAGCAGAAAACCTCCGCCACCGGCGCCGATAAGTTTGCCGCCCAGCGATCCATGGACGCGTGCCAACTCGTACATCTCGTCGATGAAACCGCTGCTCATTCCCGGCGATCGCTTTTTCTTGTGCTCCCAATGGACGTGCATGAGTTCGGCAAACTTACGCAGATCGCCGGCCAGCAGCGCATCTCTGCTTTCATGTCCCAGTTGTTTAGTGAAGTGCAGATTCTCCAGCATCTCGGTGGCATTCTCCCGAGTTCGCGTGTCCTGATCGCGGAGAACTTCCCCCGCAGAACGCGACGCCCCGGTGAAGAACATCAGCAAACCATCTTCCAGATTGGCCAAAGTCTCAGCGCCAATCTTCAAGGGTTCTGCGATGACATGGTCGTCGGGCAAGAATTCGAAACAAGTGATGCCACCGAAAGCCGAAATGTACTGGTCCTGCTTGCCGACCGGCTCTTTCAGTAAATCGATTTCGATGTGGCAGGCCTGTTCAGCCAATTCCTGTGGAGGTACAAAATTCCGTTTCACGGTGTGCAACGCTCGCAGCAGTGCAGTTGTGAAGCTTCCAGACGAACCCAAGCCTGTACCGGCGGGAATGTCGGAGAGGCTAACGATCTCGAGGTACGGCCCCATTATTCCGGTCAACTTGAGAGCTTCACGAATGATGGGATGTTGAATATCCTCCCAGCGCGCGACATCTTCCAGCTTGGAGTACTTCAAGATAATTCGCGGACGAAACGCCTCGTTGATGGTGATATAAACATATCGATTGATTGCAGCGGAGAGCACGAAGCCGCCGTGCTTGCGGTAGTACGACGGAAGATCGGTGCCTCCTCCACCCAATGAGATTCGCAACGGACTTCGCGTGATGATCAAACGATAGGTTCCTTATCGGCGGGTAAGTATAGCGTACCTAACCCTCTACCCTCATAGCTCCGCCTTCACTCCGGCGTCGGCACTCACAAATTTGATCGTGGCCAACACCGCTTCCTTTATAGCCAGTCGCGGCCGCCAACCCAAAGAGCGGATGCGCGAGCAATCCAGCAGGATGAAAGGACTATCTCCGATCCAGCCCCGCTCCCCGCCCGCGTAAGTTAGCTTCGGATGCAGACCAAGATGCTCACAAATCCAGCCGATAGAGTGGTTGACCTCGCAATATTCGTCCGTGCCCAGATTGAAGATGTTCACCTTGCCGTCCGCTTTATCGATCGCGGTGAGAATCGCGTCGATGCAATCCTGCACGTACAAGTACGATTTTTTCTGCTGGCCGTTGCCCAGCACATGAAGATGTTCCGGATGCTCGGCAAGCTGCTGGTAGAAATCGAAAACATGTCCATGGGTATAGCGCTCCCCCAGGATCGATACGAATCGAAAAATGTAACCCTGCATCCCGAAGCCTTCGCAATAGGCTTGAATCAAGCCTTCCGCGGCCAATTTTGAAGCGCCGTACAAGGAAGTCTGGATCGGAAAAGGACAAGTTTCGGGCGTCGGAAAAATATCTGGCTCTCCGTACACCGAGCCTGTGGAAGAAAACACGATCCGCTTACAGCCCTGCTCGCGCATGGCCTCCAATACATTCCAGGTTGCGATGGTATTTTGATCCAGATCCTTGCGGGGATGCTCCGTACCGAAGCGAACGTCAGCGTTGGCGGCAAGGTGAACTACCAAATCGGCGCCACTTACGGCTTGCGTTAGAGCCTCGCGATCGAGCAGATCTGCCTGGTGAAGGATAAATTGAGGATGGGGGGTGGCGCTTCGCAAAAAGCGCTGCTGTCCGGTGGACATATTGTCGAAGCCAACCACGCTGTGTCCCGCAGCAAGCAGTCGATCGACCATGTTGCTACCGATGAATCCAGCCGCACCCGTAACGAAAACCCGCAATCGAACCTCCATGTTAAGAGGGAGAAACCGATGCTATTGGAAAGAGAGTCCGCTAGCTTCGATTCGAAGATGACTGGCGCAATGCGATCCGTGTTCCTTTCAATTCGAAGCGGCTGTCGCGCCACACATAACGCAACTTCAAATAGCTGGCGAACCATACGGCGAAGCCGAGCAAGTCGCGTAGCGGATAAAGCCACGGCGCACGCCGTATTTGCGGATCTCGGACCACCGTCCAGCCTACCAGCCAAGCTTCCACCAAGCGATTCACTACCGCCACGCCAAGCAGGAATTCTCCCACCTCCCAATGTCCCAGTAATCCTGCAGCGACAAATCCAAGCAGTCCGTAAGGCATCGCGAAAACCAGTCCACTCCCGAAGTGGCCTTTGGGTCGGGAATAGCGTGTAGTTTGCGCCCAGCGCAACTGGTTTTGCCACATGTGCCGAAATGATTTCTGGTTCACCACATGATTGATGATGTGACCCGACAAAAGCACGCGATAGCCGGCCTTCGCGATGAGATTGCCGATGGCGAAGTCGTAAGCAATGTAGTCCCGCAGAGCCGCATAGCCGCCAATGCTGGCTAGCGAATCCTTGCGCACCAGGGTCGTAGGACCTAACCCGAACTTCATTCCTTCGAGCAGATTCGCCACCAGCACTCCCGCCGTCATTTCCACGGACATGCCGATGGCGGTGAGGCCGGAGAAAAATCCTGCGGCATTCTTGCCCCGATAAACGCACGTCACCATGCCCACTTTCGGGTCGAGCAGAGGCGGCACGATTTCGCGCAGATAACGTGAGTCGACCTCAACGTCGCTGTCGGTTGTGACCAGAATCTCGTGGGCTGCCACCTCCGCCATGCGGTGAAACGCATAGACCACAGGGTTCGGCCAGGGGGTTCCCGTGACCAGAATGCGGGTGGGGATGTGCGGGTAGCGAGCACAAACTTCCCGCACCACTTGAAGGGCCGCGTCGTCGGCTTCGTCCGCGGCAAACAGAATTTCGTAGTTGGGATAATCCTGCCGGAAAAAGCTCTCGATGTTCTCCTTGAGTCGCGCTTCCAAACCGTGTACCGGCTTGAGCACCGAGACCGGAGGAAGGTGCGCATCGTCGGGCATGGAGCGAAGCTGCCTGCGGGTGTCCGAATGAAATCGAATAACTGCAACAGTCGCGAGGCCGAGAAATACAGCCGAAGACACTGTGCCTACGATGGCCAGCCCCAGGACGATATATAAAATCAACCACATTAAAGTTTCTTGTCCTCACTGAATTAGCGCGAGAGCGAGCGCTCTCAATTATTTCAACACTTACTTCGAAAGCCCGGCAAGCGCCTCCCGGAACATCGCATCAAAGGATCCGCCGTTGCCATTCTTCCGCACACTCCCCAGTGCTTTCTCGGCCGCAGGTCGTTGATAGCCCAGGTTCAAGAGGGCTGACAGAACGTCCTCTTCCATTGTGCTCATGACCGGAGCCGCCAGCGCGGACGGCCCTGCCGCTTCGGGCAATTTATCGCGCAGTTCCAGCACCATGCGTTCTGCGGTCTTTCTTCCGATACCCGGAATCTTGGTCAGCCGCCCCAGATCATTGCCCCGGATCGCGGCGGCCATTTCGTTCGCTGCCATCCCGCTCAGGATGGTGATGGCGAGTTTCGGTCCGATACCGCTGACGGTGATTAACTTCTCAAACAATTGCTTCTCGGCGGGGCGTAGAAATCCATAAAGGGCAATCAAGTCCTCCCGCACATGCGTGTGAATGTGCAGAGCAACTTCCGACCCATTGTTCGGGAGTTCGGAAAAGGTTGGCACACTGATGTTGACTTCGTAGCCCACACCGGCGGTTTCCACCACAACCTGATTCGGGCGCTTGGACAACAACCTTCCACGCAGATGCGCAATCATGTTGAGGCCATTGTATCCGGGTTTCGTTCGCTTTCCGGCAGGCAGGAAAAACGGCAGGGCCGACCCCCTGCCGTTTTCGCAATCAAAGTTCTCGGTCTTACTTTTTGTTAACAGCTTTTTTCAGTTCGGCCCCAGGGGAGAACTTGGCGACCTTGCGGGCGGCGATTTTGATGGTGGCGCCAGTCTGCGGATTGCGCCCGTTCCGCGCCTTCCTCTGCGATATCGAGAAAGTGCCGAAACCTATCAAAGCCACCCGATCCCCTTTGCGTAATGCCCCAGTAATGCTGCTCACGGCAGTGTCAATCGCGGTTGTAGCCTGCGCCTTGCTGATTTCACAAGCGCCAGAGATCTTATCAACCAGATCGGCCTTATTCATAGTTTCTCCTCGCAGGTCTCGTTCATACCCAGCACAATACCGGGAGGACTACGTTGGTGTCTGAGTTGGGAAACCTGACGGGAGGTATTCTCCTCCCTTCGCACAGAATGTCAACTGTGAAAATCCGCGCCCGAAGCCTGTTTCGCACCCCCTGGCCCCGGATTTAGGCGGAGGGGGCGGCTTTTGGCGCCGGAGGGTGCCAGTTTTCCTCGTCCCTCCACAGCCGCCGTGGCGACTTCACAGGTTGTGCACAGAACCTTGCCCTTTGACCCTTGCAGGGGGCCAGGGTTTGGGTGCAAAGTCAAACCATACAGTTTTCGCCAACGAAAGGCTCGACAAGGTTGAAGGTAACAAGAACTGCCGCGGAGGTTTGCCCTCTTTGCGATGGCACGGGATGGAAGGCGCTTCCCGCGACTCCGAGCTCCCCGAAAGATCGACGGGTCACGCGCTGCGATTGCCAATTGCGGTCGCGGAACCAGAGCTTGTTGGCGGCCGCGCGCATACCGAAACGATACGAGCATTGTGAACTCGCCAGTTACACGACAGATTTTCCCGGCGCCCATCCCTCGCTGGCACTGGCCCATCTCTCGGCTGCCAAATTTGCACACGAGTACGACCCTCGGGATGGCGCCGGGCTGCTGATCATCGGCAAGATCGGTACGGGCAAGACTCACCTGGCGGTTGGGATCACGAAGGAACTGATCCTCAACAAAGGGATTTCGTGCCTGTTTTACGACTACCGGGAATTACTCAAGGCAATCCAAAATTCATATAACGCCACGGTTCAAACGACCGAACTGGAGGTGCTTCGCCCTGTCTTTGAAACAGACGTGCTGGTTCTGGATGAATTGGGGGCGGTAAAACCAACGGAATGGGTTTGGGACACAGTCAGCCTGATTCTCAACACGCGCTATAACGACAACCGCACAACCATCATCACGACGAACTTTGAGGATCAGCCTGCAGCCGGCGCAAATGGCGGGGGTTCTGCTATGCGAGCAGCCGCGCGCGCCGAAAGCCTGGGCGATCGCATCGGAGAGCGTATGCGCTCGCGCCTGCACGAAATGTGCCGCATCATCAAGATGGAAGGAGAAGACTTCCGCCAGAAATTTCGGAGCGCTAGTTTTAGGTAGGTTTCCACCTTGGAGGCAGGGAGAGAACAAAATAAATATCTGAATACCTGCCACCTCCGTTTACGCTCAGGGTGCAAGTCCTGTTTTCTCCCTATCTCCGTGCCTCTGTAGTGAAAACCTGCTTACAATGACTTGGTGCTGACCGAGCGCCTGGAATTCGCTCCCGAACGCGATGGGCAAGTCTTTTCCGCGGTGCCTGCTGCTCCGGCTGTTTTCTTGCTGCGCGGGGAGGATCCGCGAGCCGAACCTTATGTCAGCAAGACGGCAAATCTTCGCCGCCGCCTGCAACGGCTCCTGGGACCAGTGGAAGAGCGCACCAAGAAGCTTAACCTACGCGATCGCATCCGCTCGATTGAGTACTCTCCGACTGGCTCCGATTTTGAATCCGGGTTTGTACTCTACCAAGTTCTGCGTTCCACGTTTCCCGAAACATACTCCAATCGGTTGCGCTTTCGTTTTGCGCCACTGGTAAAGCTGCATCTGGAAAATGAGTATCCCCGCGCTTCGGTCACCACACGGTTGGGACGCTTGAAAGGTCGCGCCCTTTACTGCGGCCCATTTCCCTCGCGCACGGCTGCGGAGAAGTTCATGGGGGACTCGCTTGATTTCTTCAAGATGAGGCGCTGCGTGGACGACCTTCATCCCGATCCAGCCTTTCCCGGCTGCATCTATTCCGAAATGAAGATGTGCCTGGCGCCTTGTTTCAAGGGATGCAGCGACGAGCAGTACTCCTCCGAGGTGGCTCGCGTGCAAGCCTACTTCGATACTCAGGGGGATTCTCTGGCTCGAGAATTTTCAGCGCAACGCGAGGCTGCGTCGGCCAATCTGGCGTTTGAGGAGGCCGCCGCGATTCACATCCGACTGGAGAAATTGAAGCCGATTCTATCTCAGCTGCCCGAGATCGTCCGCCGCATCGACCAGCTTTCCGGTCTGATCGTCCAGCCTTGCCATCTCGCGGGCTCGGTGAGTTTTTTCCGCATTGACAGCGGAGCGATCTACGGCCCCACGAGCTTCTGCATCCAAACTGCGGAACACACGAAGTCGCAATCGATGGAGTCGCGCGTGCAGCAAGTTCTCGATTCATCTGTGGCCGCGAAAGCGCCTGCCGCTCTTGAAACCATGGAGCACCTTGCGATCCTGAAGCGCTGGTACTATCGCAGCCACCGCATGGGCGAAATATTCCTGGTGGATGATAAAGGTATATTCCCGCTGCGCCGCATCGTACGCGGCATTGGGCGTGTGTTACGAGGCGAGAGACCGGACGAGGATAACCGGTAACGCTTTTCACCACAGAGATACAGAGAAGAACCAGAATCTGAAGAATGCGCGCCTTCGATTTCTCTGTGACTCTGTGCCTCTGTCGTTAAGAATTTCCGTTGCCTTAAGCCGGAACATAGGGGTGGAAGGAGAAAGAACGAAATGGCCATCCGGAAATCACAAGACAAACTACTTCGAGAGCATGTGGTCTACCTGCTTACCGGCGGTGGCGCCCATGCCAGCTTTGATGATGCGGTGAAGGGCATGCCCGAGAAATTGCACGGTGTGAAACCTGAGGGGCTGCCACATTCCGCCTGGATGCTGCTGGAGCACCTCCGCCTGGCGCAGTGGGACATTCTCGAATTCAGCCGCAACGCAAAGCACAAGTCCCCCAAGTGGCCCGAGGGTTATTGGCCCAAGGTGGAAGCTCCGGCTGGTACCGCCGCGTGGGAGAAGAGTATTCAGCAATTCCACGACGATCTAAGGGCGATGAAGGAACTGGTGGAGAAGCCGAAGACGGACTTGTATGCCCGGCTGCCTTGGGGTGACGGCCAAACTGTCTTGCGCGAGGCCTTGCTCGTCGCCGACCATAATGCCTACCACGTGGCGCAGTTAATTGACGTGCGACGCTTGTTGGGCGCCTGGAAGGAATAATGAATTTTGAGGTTCGCCAGCCGGGAGAAGAGAGAAGCCGATGAACCTGGGCGGCGGCACCGCTGCACCGGCTCGAATTGCCACGAAATAAACGACCCAGCCATACCAAGTCGTGTATTGTAAGGTGGGGCGGAAATAGGCACCTTTAGCCCAGGTGGACAGCATCCCATGCCACGTACCACCCAGCCCTAGATTCAACAATCAGCAAGAACAAGAGTCCCCCGTATCCATTGCTCAGTTTCCAGTGCTCAGTTTCCAGCTTCTCTTAATGGCAGTCCAGGCTCCCGCGTCGCCCAAGAGGATTAGCGGAATGGCCATTTCGAACCAACTGACGATGCCGGCGACGACGACATAGCCAGCCACTACCACGCCATAGTTGAACCGCTGGAAGTGTGCCCAGCCCGTGGCCCGAAACATCACGAACTCGACAAACATGGACCGCCCACTCGATCTCAGGTGAGAGATATCGCAGCAGCGTATCCGTGGTCGGATGCACGCGTAGCGTCGGAGACACCAGAAATAGAAGCGGCTTTTCGGGCGACAGTTCCTTTCCGCAGAAATATCCGAAGCGAGGAAACGCGCCGCCCATGGTGCCCTTGTACGGCGATCCGCAGGGTCCCATTCTTGACTTCGGCCTCGAGCACCCGTCGCACCGCTTTTCGCTCCGCCCACCACGGATGAAGCAAGCAACGGTTACTCGCCCGAAATTGAATATTTGGATTGCGCCAGATCAAACGCGACGGCGCCATTTTCGAGCACGCTCGCCCCCGCCGCCTGGCTGAGGAAATCCTGCAGAGTGCGAGTTAGAGCTTGCGGTGTGTCACCGGCATTGGCCATTGACCATTGACCATTGACCATTCCGGAATGTCGGCGCGGACGGATCGACCGTCTGTGACATGTCACCATGGTCATAGCTGCGCTGCCAATGTTCCTCAACTCGCAACTCGACGGCCTGTGGGATAATGAAGGAATCGGCTCAACTGAGTCCGCGTACAGCACGGCGGCATCTAACTTTTGTGGGTAAAAGTTTGCACAAACAATCTCTGGATAAGCAACGTTTCTTCTTCGATCACTACGGAGTCACCGAGAACGATCTCGAACATTACCTGGCGGCAGCTCTCTCTGCCGGCGGCGACTATGCCGATCTTTATTTTGAATACCTCTCTTCGACCTCGCTGATGGTCGATGAGTCGATGGTAAAGTCGGCCTCGCAGGGCATTTCCGCCGGTTGCGGCCTTCGTGTGGTTTCCGGCGAGCGCACCGGATATGCCTACACCGACGATCTTTCCGCCAGCCGCATTTTGCACGCGGCGCGCACCGCGGCTCTGATTGCCAGCGCTCCGGCCAAGACTTCCGTGGCCGGTTTTCAGAAAACCGCTGCTCGCAGCTTGTATCCGGTAACCCTGCCCTCGGTCGATGCCGAGATCACCGCGAAGGTTGAGCTGGTGATGCGGGCGGACAAGGCGGCACGCGCGTATGATCCGCGTATTCAGGAAGTCCGCGCCAGCTACTCCGACGAACTGCGGAATATCTTGGTCGTCGCCTCTGACGGTACTTTCGCCGAAGATTCCCAGCCGCTGGCGCGCATGAATGTCTCCTGCATCGCCAAGACTGAAGGCAACTCCGCTCGTGGGGGCTCCGGTGGCGGCGGACGCGTCGCTCTCGATTTCTTTTTCGGCGACAAGAATCCCGAATATTTCGCTAAAGAAGCGGCGCGGCAGGCGATCTTACAGCTCGACGCGCGCGAAGCTCCCGCAGGCGATATGGAAGTGGTGCTCGGACCCGGATGGCCCGGCGTTCTGTTGCATGAGGCAGTCGGGCACGGTCTGGAAGCTGATTTCAACCGCAAGAAAACTTCAGCTTTTGCCGGTCTGATTGGAAAACGTGTGGCCAGTGAAGGTTGCACCGTTATCGATAACGGTACCATGCCGTGGCGTCGCGGCTCGCTGAACGTAGACGATGAGGGCGAGCCTACGCAGGAAACCGTGTTGATTGAAAAAGGAATCTTGAAAGGTTATCTCAGCGACAAGCTTTCGGCTCGGCTGATGGGCATTTCCGACACCGGCAATGGGCGTCGTGAGAGCTACGAGCACATTCCCATGCCGCGCATGACGAATACCTACATGCTGGCGGGCCAGGACAATCCTGAAGACATTATTCGCTCGGTAAAACGCGGCATTTACGCCGTGAACTTTGGCGGCGGCCAGGTGGATATCACCAACGGCAAATTCGTGTTCGGGGCTTCGGAAGCCTACATGATTGAAGACGGGCAGATCACGGCGCCGATCAAGGGCGCCACGCTGATCGGCAACGGTCCGGATGTGTTGACGCGAGTCTCGATGGTGGGCAACGATTTGAAACTCGACGAAGGCGTCGGCACCTGCGGTAAAGGTGGACAAGCCGTTCCGGTAGGCGTGGGCATTCCGACCATCAAGATCGATCGCCTAACCGTCGGCGGCACCGCCAAGAAGGATCCCGGCGGCTTCATGCAGTAAGCTTTAGCCACGGTTTCACACCGATTAAGGCTGATTCTCAAACCTTGTCGTTCCGAACCGCTTCAGCGGTGAGAAATCTGCTTTCTGCTGTAATCTTGTTTGTTCAAGGCCTCTATGTCTCAAGTCCAACTGGAAAGTCCGAAACTAGAAACTGACCTTCGCTCTCTGGCGCAGGATATCGTGCGCCGCGCCATGAACGGCGGCGCAACGGCAGCCGAGTGCGTAGTGCGCGAAGGCGACGAATTCTCCACGCTGGTTCGCCTCGGCCAGGTCGAAACCCTCAAGGAGTCCGGATCGCGATCCATCGGCGTGCGCGTCTTCTCTGGCCAGCGCGCGGCCAGCACGTATTCGAGCGATTTTTCCCGCGACAGCCTCGATCGCATGGTGAAATCTGCGTTGGAGCTCTCGAAGATTACCTCGGAAGATCCGTTCGGCGGAATCCCTGATGCCTCGCAACTGGGGTCGCTTACGGGCGATCTAGCTCTCTATCACGAAGACGTTTATTCGCTGCCCGGCCCCGCTCGCATCGACTACGCGCGCCGAGCCGAAAAAGCCGCGCTCGACTTTGACCGGCGCATCAAGAATTCCGAAGGCGGATCGTTCGACGCTGCCACCGGTCATAAGGTTCTGGCCAACTCGCATGGCTTCGTGGGCGAATACCGCCGATCTTATTGCTCCGTGGCGGCCGTGCCCATCGCACAAACCGACGACGGCGCAATGCAACGCGACTATTGGTTCTCGGTGGCACGGACTCTCAGCAAGCTTGAATCGCCCGAACAGGTTGGCAAGGTCGCGGCTGAGCGCACGCTGCGTCGCCTGGGCGCGCGCAAGGCGAAGACGGCACAGGTTCCGATCATCTTCGATCCTATGGTCGCGACATCGATCCTCGAACATATTTTCGAGGGGATCAATGGGGACTCGGTCTATCGCGGCGCTTCGTTTCTGGCGGGCAAGCTTGGCCAGAAGATTGCCGGTGACAACGTCACCATCATCGATGACGGCACCATCCCGGGCGGCTTCGGGACCAGCCCATTCGACGGCGAGGGCGTGCCCACGCGCCGAACGGTTGTGATCGAGAGAGGCGTGCTCGGTTCCTACTTGTTGAACACCTATACGGCAAAGAAGTTGGGACTCAGGACCACCGGCAACGCTTCCCGCGGACTTGCTGGCACACCCGGGATCGGACCAGGCAACTACTTCTTGCAGCCGGGTATCCGGACCCCGAAGCAATTGATTTCTGAAATCAACGAAGGGCTATACGTCACCGAGTTCCTCGGTCACGGCGCCAATCTCGTCACTGGCGATTATTCCCGCGGCGCGTCGGGCTTGTGGATTTCGGGCGGGGAGTTCGCCTATCCTGTCGAAGAAATCACGGTGGCCGGCAACCTTAAGGAAATGTTCTTCAACATCTCCGAGATCGCCAACGATCTGGAGTTCCGTGGCTCGGTCGCCTCGCCAACGCTGCGCATTGACGGGCTTACCGTGGGCGGTGAATAGCAGAGCACTCCATGAGATTCGCCAAGATCGTATTTTGGATTGCGGCTATCTGGGGCGTATTGGTTCTCACGCCGCTGTACTTCATGTTTGATCTGATCGGGCAACGGGACCCGCCACCGATCACGCATCCCGCCTTTTATTACGGCTTCGTGAGCGTGGGCCTGGCCTTCCAGATCGCTTTCTTTGTGATCGCCAGAGACCCGGTGCGCTTTCGCCCCATGATGATTGCTTCGGTGATCGAGAAATTTGGCGCCGGAACTTCCTTCGCGGTGCTCTATCTGCAGAATCGCCTAACCTCGGGAGATCTGGCTCTCGGCTGCGTCGACCTGCTGTTCGGCGTGCTGTTCCTGACCGCTTTCTTCAAGACCGGGATTTAGCGCCCAGAGTACAATCGACTTACATGGGTGGCTTGATCCAGTCAACTCCGGCAAGCGAAGAACCCGATACCAGCAAGCGGACGATTGCTATTGCGGTTGCGGTCGTCATCGTCGTGGCAGTGGTTGCGGCGTTTCTGCTCCGAGGTAAGCCGAAGGGACCGACCGGGCCGCCGCCATACGCCTCGAATCTTAAGCTCTCCGATCTACGCCTAAGCGCCGAGCAGAATTTCGTTGGAGCAACGATTAGCTACGTTGATGGAATCGTGACCAACGCGGGAAACAAGACGGTCAAACGCGTAACTGTCGAAGTGGATTTCAAAGATGACATGGGGCAAATCACCCAGCGGGAAGAGCTTCCGCTACAAATTTTGAAAATATCCGGTCCCTATCCAGAGGCTGTTCCGTTTAGCACCTCGCCGCTGGAGCCGGGTCAAAACAAACTTTTCCGGCTTACGTTCGAAAGCATCTCCGCGCAGTGGAACCATTCCTACCCTGACATTCAGATCACAGACCTTTCGCTGAAATAGCCACCGTCTCCCTAGCCTAGGGTTAACAATCAGTACAATAGTTTCGTGGCTGACGCAAAACCATTCCGCCTGACGGAGTCGGTAAAAGCTGCGGGTTGAGCATCCAAGCTGAGTCCAGCGGCGCTGGACAAGGTGCTTGGGAAATTAGCCCGGCAACACGACCCGAATGTTCTAGTCGGCTTCGACCACGCCGACGACGCCGGAGTGTATCAAATCGCGCCCGACCAGGCGCTGGTACAAACCGTCGATTTCTTCACCCCGATCGTCGATGATCCCTATGTTTTCGGCCAGATAGCGGCCACCAACGCCTTGAGCGACATATACGCAATGGGGGGAAAGCCGCTCACCGCGCTGGCTTTGGTCTGTTTTCCCGATAAGGCGGATCTCGAGATTCTCGAACGCATCCTCGCCGGCGGCCTCTCGAAAATGGTCGAAGCGGCGTGCGTAGTGATTGGGGGCCACAGCATTCGCGACGAGGAAACCAAGTTCGGATACGCGGTTACCGGTCTCATCCATCCGAAAAAAGTCTTCACCAATGCGGGCGCCAAGCCGGGCGATGCTCTCATCTTCACCAAGCCGCTGGGCACCGGCGTGATTTCCACGGCAATCAAGAAGAATAAAGCCGAGCCAGCATGGATCGCGGCTGCCGTTCAGTCGATGACCACGCTAAACAAGCGCGCCGCGGACGTGATTCAACAAGGAGAATTCCGCGTTCATGCCATGACCGACGTTACCGGCTTTGGTCTGATCGGGCATGCCCGCGAGTTGGCTTTGGCCAGCAATGTGACGCTGCAATTTTTTTCGCAAGACATGCCAGCTTTGCCCGGAGCTCTAGAGTGCATTCGCGCCGGATATGTTCCGGGCGGCCTGAAGAACAACCGCGATTTCGCCGAATGCTGGGTTGGCTACGAAGCCGCGATCAGCGATGACCTCAAAACTCTGCTCTTCGATCCTCAGACCGCGGGTGGACTCCTCGTCTCTGTCGCCGAGGACGATCGCCAGAGGCTAGTGCGCGAATTGCAAGGGGCGGGCGTTCCGGCGCGGCATGTTGGAAATGTGACTGAATCCCAGAAGCCGCTCATCCGCATCTATTAACTGGCCTACTTACGAATTCCAGCGGTTGCTCTGAAAGCAAATCATCATGCAATTTCGCGAACTGGGACGCCCTGGTCTCAAGGTTTCTGCCCTCGGCTTAGGTTGCATGGGCATGTCAGAGTTTTACGGTGGACGCAACGACGATGAATCCATCGCCACCATCCACCGTGCCCTCGAACTCGGCATCAATTTTCTCGACACGGCAGATGTGTACGGGCCGTATAAGAACGAAGAACTGGTTGGTCGTGCCATCGAAGGCAAACGGGACAAGATCGTGCTGGCTACGAAGTTCGGAATCGTTCGCGATCCCGCCAATCCGTCAGCCCGCGGAGTCAATGGCAAGCCGGATTATGTCCGGCGCGCCTGTGAAGAAAGTCTGAAGCGCTTGGGCGTTGAGACCATCGATCTCTACTATCAGCATCGCGTTGATCCTGCCACGCCTGTCGAAGAAACCGTCGGTGCAATGGCCCAGCTGGTGCAGGAAGGAAAAATTCGCCACATCGGCCTGTCTGAGGCGTCGCCGAAAACGTTGCGGCGCGCCGTGAAGGTTCATCCCATCACCGCTCTCCAGACCGAATACTCGCTCTGGAGCCGCGATCCCGAAGAAGAAATCCTCGCGACTTGCCGCGAGTTGGGCATCGGCTTCGTTGCTTACAGCCCGCTCGGGCGCGGCTTTCTAACCGGACAGTTCACCCGGGTCGAAGATTTTCCGGAAGACGACTACCGCAGATTCTCTCCGCGCTTTCAAGGTGAGAACTTTCAGAAAAATCTCGACCTGGTTCGTCGAGTCGAGGAAATCGCGAACGAGAAAGGCTGCCAGCCTGCTCAGTTGGCGCTGGCATGGGTGCTGGCCCAAGACAAGAACATCGTGCCCATTCCGGGAACGAAGCGCCGCAAGTATCTGGAACAGAACGTTGCCGCTCTCGACGTGAAGCTCAGCGAGGACGACCTACGCCGTATCGATGAAATTTTTCCCACCGGTGCTGCGGCGGGAGATCGCTATCCCGAGCCCATGATGAGTATCGTGAACGGATAACTCTTGCGAAAGAACTAGAGCGGCCTTCAGGCCGCCCTAAGCCCTATATGCGACCGCTTCACATCACTTGCTCGACATGTAGCGCAGACGAGTGAGGAAATCCCGATGTCCTTCGCGCTCGGTCAATGCTCGCATGGCATCGCCAATTGCTGGGTTGCTGAAGGCTTCTTCAAATGCCTTGTTCGCTTTATCCAGGGAGGCCGCGTCGGGTACCGTGAAGTAATCGTAAACGGTGCCAAGTTTCCCGGTGTGGTAGTCCTCGCTTAGTTGTCCGTACGACGTAATCGTGCCGTCTGCCAGAAGCTTCTCCAGCACGGGCACAAACGCACTCTTTGTCAGTTCGGTATAGGCATGCATCTGGCCCGGCTTCACTTCCCAGCGCGACCAGGTGAGATAGCCCGCGGACGCTCCCGCCTTGGCGTTGTAGATGTCCCCGGTGAGGATCTGGTCCCAATGCTTGGAGGCGCCCTGCACCGCTGCGCCAATCGACGCAGGCTGAGCATAAATCGCTTCCAACGCCTTCAGCAGGTTTCCCTCAGAGGTGGCGGTGAACCAGCTGCCATGCGTGGGTTCACCTTCCTGATGAATCAGGTTGTAATAAGCACCGTACCCCACAAGGGTGCCATCGGCGACCAGCTTATCGAGCAAAGGCTTGTCTTGCTCGTCCAGTTTCGCCATATCGCCCCATTGCGCACGAGGAACATCCCATGTGGCAACGTAGGTGTAGACGGGCGGCTTGCCTTTTGCCATCTGTGCCTGCAGCGGACTGACCATCGCCAATGCCAGCCAGAAAATCAGGAAACAAACACCCCAAGTTGTTCGCTTTCGCATAATCCCTCACTATGTTTTAGATTCCGACGAGGTTCGGCTCTCGCCGGTATGATGCCCGTATGAAATAGGGTCCGGCGGACTCAAATGAGGATGAGACAGAATATCCGTCTTTGGAATGTAAGCGGGCGGCGCAATTGTACAGGCCCAAAAGCCACTTTGTATTCCCACGATCAAAGAAATAGGGCGGCCCAAGCCGCCCTGAAACCAATAAACGATACCGAATCTAAGCCCGCGCCGGACTCTCGCCGCCCTTCGCGATTCCGCGTCCCGGCTCCGGCTTCAATACCTGCTGCACGCCATCGTCGGGTTTCGACGGAGATTTCATCGGAGGCAGTTCCTTGCCCTCCACCAGCAGCAGCACCTCGGAGGCATCCAAGACTTCCCGCTCCAGCAAAGCCGCAGCGATTTTCTGCAGCGTGTCCGGATTCCCTTGCAGGATCTGCTTGGCGGTTTCATATCCGTAGTTCACCAGCTTGCGGACCTCGCCATCGATCTTGATGGCGGTGTCCTCGCTGTAGTCGCGGTGCTGGCTGATCTCACGGCCCAGGAATATCTGCTCTTCTTTCTTGCCGAAGGTCAGCGGTCCCAGGTCGCTCATGCCCCATTCGCAAACCATCTTGCGCGCCATTTCGGTGGCTCGCTCAATATCGTTGCCGGCGCCTGTGCTCATCTGGTTGAGGAAAAGTTCCTCGGCCAGACGTCCGCCCATCAGGATCGCCAAATCGGTTTTCAGATACTCCCGGGTGTAGTTGTGCCGGTCGTCGATGGGCAGCTGCATCGTGACGCCCAATGCCATGCCACGAGGAATGATCGTGACTTTGTGTACCGGATCCGACCCCGGCAGTTTCGCCGCCACCAGCGCGTGTCCTGCTTCGTGGAAGGCCGTCACCTTCTTTTCCTCGTCGGAAAGAATCAGCGACTTGCGCTCCACGCCCATCAGGACCTTATCCTTAGCGACTTCGAAGTCAAACATCAGGACGGCTTTGCGATTCTGCCGAGCCGCTGCCAGGGCCGCTTCGTTGACCATGTTGGCCAAGTCCGCCCCGGAGAATCCTGGAGTACCACGCGCCAGCACCGAGAGATCGACATCCTCGGCCAGAGGAATCTTGCGGGTGTGTACTCGGAGAATTTCTTCGCGGCCGCGGACATCGGGACGGCTCACCACCACCCTTCGGTCGAAACGACCGGGCCGCAGCAACGCCGGGTCCAGCACATCAGGACGATTCGTGGCAGCCATCAGAATGACGCCTTCGTTCGATTCGAAGCCGTCCATTTCCACCAGCAACTGATTCAGCGTCTGCTCGCGCTCGTCATGACCGCCGCCCAAACCCGCTCCACGATGGCGCCCTACAGCGTCGATTTCGTCGATAAAAATGATGCACGGCGCATTTTTCTTACCCTGCTCGAACAGATCGCGGACGCGACTGGCACCGACGCCCACAAACATCTCGACAAAATCCGAACCGGAGATCGAGAAGAAAGGAACATTCGCCTCGCCGGCAACCGCCCGAGCCAAAAGGGTCTTTCCTGTTCCCGGAGGGCCGACTAGCAACACTCCCTTAGGAATTCTTCCGCCAAGTTTCTGGAATTTCTGCGCCTCGCGCAGGAATTCGATGATCTCGCGTAGCTCTTCCTTGGCCTCTTCCACGCCGGCCACGTCTTTAAACGTGACTTTCTTCTGCTGCATCGAAAGCAACCGTGCACGGCTCTTCCCGAACGACAACGCTTTGTTACCGCCCGTCTGCATCTGGCGGATCATGAAGAACCACAATGCACCCAGCAAAATGAGCGGAGCCCACGTCCCCAGCAATTGCAACGGCCAGCTACCACTGTTGGCGTCGCGGAAGGTCATGGAGACGCCCTTGTCGTGGAGTTCCTTGATCATCTCGGGATAATTGGCCGGGACCGTGGTGTGGAAAGCCGCGCCGTCGCTATATTTCCCGTGCAATTGCATGCCGTCGACCAAGACCTCATGCACCTTGCCTTGGTCCACGTCACTCATGAACTGAGAAAAATTGACTTCCTTATCCTTTTGCCCGCTGCGACCAGCCTGAATCACCTGCCACAATAGCAGCGCGGACAAACCAATCACCAGCCAGAATGCTACGGTTTTGACTGTCGAATTCACCAAGAAGCTCCTAAAGAAACCGGGGTCCGATCAAACGTGTAAAGCCCGAGGCTCCCGCCACCAGATTAGATGCGGTTCAACCAATTTGGATAGGGAAAATCCCTAAGGACCTCATTCTCCACTTTCATTCTACCTTTTCCTTAGGAAAAAGGGGCGAGGCTATCTTCGTAACTTAAGTCATCTGAGGAACCGGCGCCGCCGCCAGGTAGGGGATATTGCGATTGGTTTGTTCCGCCGCGCCCAATCCGTAGCCCACCAGAAACCCGTCATCTACCAGGAACCCGAAATAGTCCGGCTGCAGGGCCACGCGGCGGGCTGACTGGCGGTCGAGCAAGGTCACTAATTTAACCGAAGCCGCCCCACGCGCGCGCAAGTCATTCATAAGAAACTCGCTGGTCACTCCGGAATGCACCAAGCCCTCGACCAGCAAAATATGCTGACCCCGAATATCCGGTTCGTGGCTGAAGAAAATCTCCATGATCTCGGGCGATTTGTCGCTGGACTGGAGGCTGTACTTCGGCTTGATGAACTGGCAAATGACGGGAATGTCCAAGGCCCGCACCAGATCAGCCATGAACATGAAGGCATTCTCCAGAACCGCCAGGGCCTGGATCGTCTGCCCCTTGTAGTCGTCGGAGATATGGCGGCCCAGTTCCTTCACTCGCTTTTGGATCTGTTCGGCTGCAATGACTTGCCGAAGCGGCTCAACTCTCGCTGCGCTCATGAACCGGCCTTCCTCCTGCTTCTCGCCCCCACCTGAACTGAACTCACCGCTGGCATTTAGACTGCGTTCTCATCTTCTGCCCACGGCGTCTCCCGGATCAGAATCGCTTCCTGCTCCCGTGTTGCATGCCAATTGGCTGGAACCGGAAAACCACGCATCCACACGATTTCGTCTCCGTTCACAAGGACTGGCCAAAGCCTGCGCGCGGGCTGAGGAACGTGTCGCTCCTGCAGCAGTTCCTTCACTTTTTTGGGGAACCTGGTGTGGGCTGGCCAAAATCGGTCACCCGGTCGCCAGTTCCGCACGGTTAACTCCTTCGGCAATAAGCCCGCGCGAAGAAGTTGCTGCGGATTATACTCCGCAATCTGCAATTCCGGACCGACGTGCAGTGCTTCGGTAACTACTCCCAGTTCCGCCACGAAGACACGTCCGGGCACGGGGAGCGTGTATTCGAAATCCGGTACGCGCTCGTTCCGGCGCAGATCGGGCGTCACAAAGACGATCGACTCTGCCTCACGAACAGCTTTCCAGCCGAGGGGAAGGGACAGCTCTTTGCCTGGCGGACCATCCTCGGAAGCGACTCGCAGGATTTCTTCGATGTGCTTAAACTCCAGCGGAATGCCCGCCTGTTGCCCGATTGCCTTGAGTACTCTTCTTTGAACAGCGCGGGGCTCAGTCAACAGCCACGGTCGACTCACGGAAGCATTCGCCACCGCGGGACCAGGCTCTTCCAGCCGAGCCAGCAATTGTGGATCGGGATGCTTCGGTTGTGACGGAAGGATTTGCACCAGCGCTGGCGAAGCGCCGAATTCGGGAAGCCCGCGCGTCCATTCCGGTTGAGACCACTGCACCACCGTGCCCAGCCAACCGGAGACCTCGTTCTCCCAATAATCCTCCTCGTCGCGCGCAATCTCCGCCAGTTCGGCCAAGCCTTCGACCACGGCAGGATTAAATTGCCGCTCCAGCAAGGGAAGAACAATTTTTCGCACTCGATTGCGCGTGAACTTGGAATCGCTGTTGGTCGAGTCTTCCCGCCATGGCTGTTGGATATCCGCTAAATACCGCTCCAGTTCGCTCCGCCGGATTCCGAGCAGCGGACGAATGATTTCTCCGTGGCCGTCTCCATCCTCGTTCTCCACCAGGATGCGAGGATAAATTCCCCCAATCCCTTTCAGTCCGGTGCCGCGAATCAGCCGCATCAGCACGGTCTCAGCTTGGTCGTCGAGCGTATGACCAGTGGCGATTTTGTCTAACAAATGCGGCGAAGATGAATCGAGGCCGGTCTCGGAGCCATCCTCGTTGAGGAGCGCATCAAAAAAACGGTATCGCAGTTCCCGTGCCGCAGCTTCCACACTGGAGTGCCCGTCGGCAGCATGTTGCGCCACGTCGCCGCTTGCAGAGTGAAACTCCAATTCGAACTCACCGGCCAGTTTCTCTACGAATTGTTGATCGGCGTCTGCCTCGGCAGCGCGAAGTTTATGGTTGAAATGAACCACAGAGAGGACGATGCCGAGTTCTGGCCGCAATTCGATCAGCAAGCGCAGAAGCGCAAGCGAATCAATCCCGCCGGAGACCGCAACCCCAAGCCGGTCGCCGGCCCGCAGCAGTTCTCCCCGCCAGATTTGGCTCAATAAACGCTCCGCCAGTTTATGCACGGAAACATGGTACATCGGCATTGGCAACGGGACAGGCGCAGGCGAGCTACCGCTCGCCGGACGGCCCGGGGCGGCTGTCCCCACATAAGCAGTTACAGGCTTGGACTCTTCTCCGCGATCAGCTTCTTAATCTTCTCCACGAAATCCGGCGCGACCATGTCCTCCGTCTTCTCTTTTCCGCGGGTACGCACATTGACCTTGCCGGCCTCGACTTCCTTATCTCCGACCACGAGCAGAAACGGAACTTTCTGCATGGCATGTTCACGGATTTTCGCATTCATCTTTTCGTTGCGCGCATCCACCTCCACGCGCACGCCGATGGCTTTGAGCTGCTCGGCAACTTTGTTCGCATACTCGGCGTGGCGCTCGCTGATCGGAATCATCACGGCCTGCACCGGCGACAGCCACACCGGGAACGCGCCCGCGTAGTGCTCGATCAGCACTCCGAAAAACCGCTCCACCGAGCCGTAGAGGGCGCGATGCACCATCACCGGCTGCTTGCGCGAGCCATCCTCCGCCACGTACTCGAGGCCGAAGCGCTGCGGCAGGTTGAAATCGAACTGAACCGTCGACAGCTGCCACAGTCGCCCAATGGCGTCCACCAGCTTGATATCGATTTTTGGCCCGTAAAACGCTGCCTCGCCCGGGATGGTTTTGTACTCGATATTCCGCCCTTTTAGCACTTTTTCCAGCGATTCGGTGGCATGGACCCACTGATCCTCACTGCCCACAAAGTTTCGGCGGTCCTCCGGATTCCAGGTGGAAAGTTCAGTTTGGAACTTATCGAAGCCAAAGTCTTTGAGCACATCCAGAGCGTAATCCAGGCAACTGGCAATCTCGTCTTCGATCTGCTCGGGCATGCAGAAGATGTGGGCGTCGTCCTGGGTAAACCCGCGCACGCGCAACAGCCCGTGCATCACTCCGGAACGCTCGTAGCGATATACCGTTCCTAATTCGCCCAGCCGCACTGGCAGATCGCGATACGACTTCAGCGAGTCTTTGTAAATCAGAATGTGGCCGGGACAATTCATCGGCTTCAGCCGGTATTCGGCATCGTCCAGTTCCATGGCATCGAACATGTTCTGCGCGTAATAGCCCTCGTGCCCCGAAGTAAAGAACAACTGCCGCCGCGCCACATGCGGCGTGTAGACGAGAGAATAGCCGCGCTTCAGGTACTCTTCGCGCATCCAGTCTTCCATCTCTTTGCGGATGATGCCGCCCTTGGGATGCCAGAAAATCAGCCCCGGACCCGCCAGTTCCTGGATCGAGAACAAATCGAGTTGTTGCCCCAGCACGCGATGGTCGCGCTTCTTCGCCTCTTCCACTTGCTGCAGGTGCGCGTCGAGATCCTTCTTCGAGAAAAACGACGTGCCGTAAATGCGCTGCAGTTGAGGATTTTTCTCATCCCCGAGCCAATAAGCCCCCGCGATGTTGAACAGCTTGAACGCCTTGATTTTCCCGGTCGAAGGAATGTGCGGGCCGCGGCAAAAATCCGTGAACTTTCCGGTGCGATAGATTGAAATTTTTTCCTCGGGCTTGGTGAATTGCTCGATGAAATGGCACTTCATGAAGTCGCCTTCTTTTTTGAATTCTGCCAAACCTTGGTCCCGAGGCAGAAACTCGCGCGCGTACGGAATGTTCTGCTGCACTAGCTCCTGCATCTTCTTTTCGATTTTTCCCAGATCCTCCGGAGTAAACGGAGTCGGACGGTAGAAGTCGTAGAAGAATCCGTTCTCGGTAGCCGGACCGTGGCCCAGCTTGGTCTCAGGAAACAGCTCCAGCACGGCTGCCGCAAGCAAGTGCGCGGAGGAATGGCGATAAACTTCCAGCGCCTCCGGATCCTTTTCCATCAGAATACGCAGGTCGGTATCCTTGTCGAGCGGCCGGGTCAGGTCGATGAGATCACCGTTGGTTTTGGCGGCCAAAGCGACGTCCGCCAGCCGCGGGCTGATGGACTTCGCAATCTCCAGCGGGGTCGTGCCCTTGGGAACATCCTTTACGCTTCCATCCGGAAGCTTCACATGAATGCTATCTGCCATAAGTTGAGACCTATCGATGTACTCAATCCTTCAGTTTATTGGAGCGATTCGGGAGGGTCAAACCCGTACCGGAGTTGGCAGAAAAAGAGCGGAAGGCAGGATAATCACCCGCCCTCCGCCTCGGATGAAGAACTCCTACATCGTTACGTCTTTCACGTGCGTCGCAAAATACCAGGTGTTCCCGAACGGATCCGTAACCGCTGAGTTGCGGTCTCCATAAGGCTGGTCTGTCGGCTCATGGAGCGACTGCGCGCCAGCTGCCAGGGCGCGCCGGTAAAGCGCGTCGCAGTCCGCCACGTACACATAGAACATGGCCGGCATGGGGGTGTACTTGGCGTGAGCCTCGCCCATCTCCACTACGGAATCGCCGACGCGAATTTCAGCGTGATGCACCACCCCGTCGGGCGAAGCATACTTCGCAATCTCCTGCGCGTCTAAAACACGCTTAAGGAAGCTGATCACTGGCTCCGCCCGCAGCGGATGCAGGTACACGTTCACGTTGTTCAATCCCTTGGGAACGTAACTCTCTCCCTTATGGGTAGCGATGTACCAGTAGTTCCCCGCCGCATCCTCCACGGTGGCGGAGCGCTCGCCGTACTCCTGATCCCGCGGCTCATCGATCAGGGTGGCTCCCGCCGCCAGCGCCTTCTGGCAGACCGCGTCCGCATCCTCCACATAAACATGAAGGGCGGCGGGATGCAGCGTGGATTGGAACTTGTGGCCCGGTGTGCCGCCGCCGATCATCAGCCGGGAATCACCAATGCGGACCTCCCCATGCACCCCACCTCCCGGCGTCATGGCCCGCACGTCTTCTTCGGCGCCGAAAGCCTGCTTGGCAAATTCCAGCAGCCCCAGCCCATCCTCAGCCACCAAGTAGGGAGTGACCGTACGGAAGCCGCGCGGAACCGGATTCACTGCCGGCTTCTTCGCGGGAGCGTGCATGGCGTTGAACCGGCGGTACATTTCCTCAGTCGAGATTTCTTCTTTAACCGTAAGAATGTTCCAGCTGTAGCCAAAGGGATCGACGAAGCTACCCTCCCGCGATCCGTAGAATTGATCTTTGATCGGCCTCGAAACCGTCATCCCCGCCGCCACCGCGCGAGCCGCGAAGGAGTCGACATCGGCGACGCGGATCAGCAGCTCCACTGTCGAGTGGCTCAGCGTCTCGGCGCTAAATCTTCCTCCCTCCGCCCACTCTCGAGACAGCCGGATAGGCGAATCCCCAATCTTGATTTCGGCATGTCCGATTCCGCCTTCGATCTCGAATCGGAACACCTCTTTCGCTCCAAAGGCCTGCTGGTAGAACTCGATGGCCTTCGCCACGTCTCGAAAGATCAGTCTGGGCGTCGCGATCGGATGAACGGCAGCAATGGGTTCGGCAACGGTTGCCATTGTCTTTCTCCCTTCAAATTCAGCTTTCAAGCGTGCCTTGAAATCTTCGCGTGGAAGATCGCGCAAATCGGCGGCGATTTGCACCAGCGGCTCGAAGGTCGCATCCACATCGGGAGGCTTGCCATCGGCCCGTGTAAGCATCATTTCCACGGCGCGGTTTAGCTGCTCAATCTTCTTCGCGTCGTCGTTCCCCGGATTCAGAGAGCGCTTAGGCATCGGCACCCTCCAGACGCGTGCGCAGACTACTGAGCGCACGGAACTGTAACTGCTTTACCGCGCCCACTGTCTTGCGAATCTCCTGCGCCACTTCCTTTATGCTTTTCTGCTCCACGAACCGCAGCACCACCACCCGCCGCTGCTCCACGGGCAGCTTGTCCACCAGACGAAACAATGTCGCCCGCCGTTCCACTTCTTCGAATTCCATGCCGCCAGCTGGGGCGGATTCGATCTGCTCCGGATCGTCGACCAAGTGCTCACGATTCGATTGCTGCCAGCGGTCGGCAATCAGATTTGCGGCAATCCGAAACAGCCATGCCGCAAATGGAATGCCCCGCCATTCGAAGCGCTGCAAGTTCGCCAGCGCATGGTGAAAAACTTCAGAAGTCAAGTCTTCCGTTTCCGAACGATCTCCCAGCCGGCGCACCACATAGGCATACACCCGCTCGAAATTGTTTTCATAAAGCTCCGCGAAGCGAGCAGGATCCTTCTGCGCCTCCTCAATCAGAAGCCGCTCGTCTGCTTCTTTCCTCAGAGCCTTCAACGAAATCTCCGCGCGGAGTTGACTCACACAAGGATAACGGCTGGAAACAACAAAAGTTACGGCTGAAAAAACTACGCGCCAGCCGAACTTTGTGGATAATACAAGTCCTCGACCGCCTTCTGCACCTTCGCCGACACCGCTTCCAAGTCCCGCATTGTCAGACCTGTGGTCGGAATCGGCTCGCCCACGCGCATCTCCAGCGGACGACACTTGATATGGTAAGTATCCATCGGCAGCAGTTCGTAGGTTCCGACCAAAGCCACGGGAACAATATCTACCTGCGCCTTGATGGCGAGAAAAAAAGCTCCTGGCAGAAAGGGTTTGATTTCCCCATCGGGCGTGCGGCCGCCTTCCGGATAAATCACCAGCGGCATCCCGGCCTTCAGACTTTTCACCGCAGAGCGAATCGCCGCAATCGAATTCGTCGGCTTCTGCTGGTCGATACAAACCTGCCCTGAGCGCTTCAACTGCCATCCCACCACGGGATAGGACAACAATTCTTTTTTGAAAACGATGCGGAATTGAAACGGCAGGTAGACATAGAGAACCGGAATATCCATCGCCGAGGCGTGGCTCACCGCATAGACGTGAGGTTTTGCGGTATCGATCTTGTCCAGGCCGATAACCTTCACCGGCGACAGGATCGTTTTCATGATGAGCCAGGACCACGTCCGCGAAAACCAGTGCAGACGCCGCCCGCTCCGATCAAACAAGCCGCCGGGAAGCGCAAGCAGCCCTAGCACCAGCGTGTACAGCCAAATCAGGGGATCAAGGATGAAGTAGGATCGCAGGCAACTCAACCACCCGTAGTTCTCCCCGGGAATCGCGTGCGGACTTTTCCGCGCCGCAACCAACGGCGCCGATTGTGCGCCACCTTCCACTTCCACCGATGAATTCACTTCCTGCACACTTCCATTCTAGGGGAAACCACCCGCCAGCGCCTCAGACCTGCGCTCCGATCACGCTCATCGCTTCGCCCACCAGATAAATCGACCCCGTGATCACCACCACGGTCCCAGCAGGTGCGAGCGATCGGGCTCGCTCCACCGCGCTTCTCACATCTTCCACCGCCTCAACCTCGGCGCCCGTTCGAGCCGCAGCCTGTCGAATCTCTTCTGGCGACGCTGCTCGAGGATTCTCCGGTCTGGTCGCGATCACGCGATCAGCCAGCGGGAACAAAATCTCTGCCATCTCCGAGATTGCCTTATCCCGCATCGCCCCGAAAACAAAAATCAGCGGACGGTCTTCACAATGCTCCGAAAGGGCTGAACGCAGCGCCCATGCGCCTGCAGGATTGTGCGCCACATCGATGACCATCTCGGGCCATCCCGCTCGCGCGGCGATCACCTGAAACCGCCCCGGCCAACGCGTCTCGCGGATGCCACTTTCGATGCTCTTCGCCGTAATGCTGCCGAATCCCAAGCGGTTTAATTCTTCCGCAGCCGCGATGGCTAAGGCCACGTTACGCAGCTGATGCCGCCCAACCAGCGGAGTCTCCACCCAAATCTGTTCTCCCATGACGTGCAGAGGATAGCGATAAACAAGATTGGCATTGCCCCGCTCGGTACTCGGCACCAGGTACTCGGAACTCCCAGGCGAAACTGGCGGCACGAACGGCACAGCATTCACCGCTCGCGCTCCCAATTCCATGATTTTGTTTCCGATCACCTCATTGGCTTCAGGCTGCTGGGGCAAAGTCACCACCGCGCCGCCCGGACGAATGATCCCCACTTTCTCGCACGCAATCGCGCCCACAGTATTTCCGAGAAACTTCTGATGGTCGAGCGAAATGTCGGTGATCACGCTCACCTTCGGTTCCACCACATTCGTCGCGTCCAACCTCCCGCCCATGCCCACTTCGAGCACTGCCAGGTTCACCTTCTCGCGCGCAAAATACTCGAACGCAATCGCAGTCATCATCTCGAAGAAACTGGGATGCCACGGCAGCTCCGTTTTTTCTACTAACTTCCCTGCGACACGGTCGATCTTGCCGTGCAGCTCCGCGAAGTCGTGGTCACTGATCTCTACACCGTTTATCCGAATCCGCTCGTTCATCCGCACCAGATGCGGCGACGTATATAGACCGGCTTTCAAGCCCGACGCGCGCAAAATCGAAGCCAGGGTCGCGGCCGTCGAACCCTTGCCATTCGTGCCTGCCAGCAGGACGCTCGGGAAACGGCGTTCGGGATGATCCATTGCCTCCAGCAGCACGCGCATGTGGTCCAGATCGAATTTGTGCGAGGGGGTTTGCGCCAGCTCGTGCCCGAGCGCAAACATGCGCGAGACTGCGCTTTGGTAAGACATATGAGGAAGCTCTCAGCTTTCAGCCGTCTGCTTTCAGCTTTTATTTCAGATTATCAACCAGCGAGACAAGATTCGAAGTGTTGTAGAAAGTCGCGAATCCCCATATCGGCTCAGCTGATAGCTGACAGCCGTCTTCACGCCGCCATAAAATCGAGCGCCCGCGCGATGTATGGTTTGAGTTCCTTGCGGGGTACTACCGCATCGAGCATCCCGTGATTCAGCAGAAATTCGCTGCGCTGAAATCCCGCCGGCAGCTTCTGCCGAATCGTCTGCTCGATCACCCGCGGTCCGGCGAACCCGATCAGAGCACCCGGTTCGGCGATATTCAAATCACCCAGCATGGCAAACGATGCCGTCACCCCACCTGTGGTCGGATCGGTCAAGACGGAAATGTATGGCACCTTCGCCTTATCCAGGCGAGCCAGCGCGGCCGAAATCTTGGCCAATTGCATCAGGCTGACTACGCCCTCCATCATCCGCGCTCCACCCGAGGCCGACACGATAATCAGAGGCGTCTTCGAATTCAACGCTCGCTCGACCGCGCGCGTAATCATCTCCCCAACCACCGCGCCCATGCTGCCGCCAATGAACCCATACTCCATGACACTTGCGACCACCGGCCGGCCCTGCAGCTTGCCTTGGGCATTGATGACGGCATCTTTCAGCCCGGTGTCGTGCTGCGCCTGCCGCAGCCGCGATGAATATGGTTTCAGATCCACAAACTTCAACGGATCGGTCGACGACAGATTCCCGTCCAGCGTTTCATACTGATTTTCATCCAGCAACAACGCCAGCCTGGTACGAGCGTCGATGCGAAAGTGCTTCCCGCACTTCGGACATACGTTCAGATTCTCTTCCAGATCTTTTTTCCAGATGATCTGCCGACAGTTCTCACACTTCACCCACAAGCCCTCGGTGCGCACCGTCTTCTTCCCCGAAGTATCGAGTTCCCCGGATTCACGCTTAAACCAAGCCATAAGAATTTAGTGATTGAGTGATCGGGTGATTTTGCGATTCAAAATCTTACAGCCGGGCCGATCGCCCGATGACCCGATCACAAATCGCCCGGTCAGTACTCAATCCCCCTCTGCGCCATTATGCCCTTTTCGTAGGCGTGCTTCACTTGCCGCATCTCGGTCACGGTGTCGGCGACCTCAACGATTGTGGGGTGCGCGTTCCTTCCCGTCAAGATGACGTGCACCATCTCGGGTTTCTTCTTCAGGCTCTCCGCCACCTTTGCTGCGTCCAGCATGCCATAGCTGATCGCATAGTTGATCTCGTCCAGCACGACCAGATCCCACTCGCCCGACTGGATCGCCTTTTCCCCTTCTGCCCAGGCCTCCTCCACCATCTTGACATCTTCCGGATCAGGCGTCTCCGTTCCAACCTTCACAAAGCCTCGGCCCATTTGTTTCATCACGAACTTGTCGCCAAAGGCCTGCACGGCATCCAGTTCTCCGTAGTGCCATGAGCCCTTTAGGAATTGCAGCATCAGAACGCGCATGCCCTGACCGACGGCGCGCAGAGCCGTGCCCATCGCTGCGGTCGTCTTCCCTTTTCCCGGACCGGTGTTTACGATGATCAGGCCGCGGCGGACATCACTCATAGTTGCGAGATTCTTGATTCTACTAGAAAGCCTCTTCCAGAGCCGGGGGAAACATCGGCGCCGCAAGGCTCAGCAAAATTACCGAACTTTCCGCGGAACTCTTGCATCCAACCCGGCGTAACCGTGTAATAAGCGATCATTGTTTCCTGGCAGACTGCGGAGGTCTCGTCATGATCAACAATTGTCTTGTGTTATTGTTTTGGGCTCTCGCCGCCGTACCTGCATTTTCCGCCCAACACGTGGCGCTTCATCACCGACCCGGATTTGACTCCGTCGATCAGGAAACCATTCGCCAGATCGTTGACATGGAGCGCCAGTCCAAGGAAGCCAGCCTCCGTCGTGATTCAGAGTTTTCCCTGCGCACGCTCGCCGATGATTATGTCGCAATCACCCCGCTCGGCCAAGTCACGACTAAAGCGGATACCATTTCCGCCCGCCGGAGCGGTCAACTCCGCTACGAAGCCATGAATATTACGGACATGGTTGTGCGAGTGTACGGCGACACCGCCGTCGTCACCGCCCGCGCCGATGTCAAAGGCCACCAACTCGGCGAAGATTTCAGCGGACCCTATCGTTATACTCGCGTCTGGGTCCGCCGCAACGGCCAATGGCAGACCGTAAGTTATCAGGCCACCGTCACGCAGTAGACGCCGGTACAGTGAGATTGACTGGATTCACGCGGTTTAACGGTCAATTCTTGTCTTGCAGGAACAATTCATGCAACTGAATCGGCATCGCTTCCCTGGCCCGCGGTTCTCCTGCTGGGTTCATCTCGCGCTTCTGATTGCATTCTGTTGCGTGGTTTGCGCTGCTCAGGAGTCCGAACTATCCTCCGGCAAACTCGCGCAGATCGACGCCGCCGTCTCCAAATTCATCTCGACTACGCAGGTCCCCGGTCTTTCAGTCGCGGTGGTTGAAAATGGAGAGTACGAGTGGGCTCAAGGCTTGGGCGTCGCTGCCTGGAGAACAACGTTCCGTCGAACGAACACACTTTGTCTCGGCTAGCCTTGATTTCCAAAGCGCTGCCCGCAACTGCTGCCCCGCGCCTCTGGGAACGCGGACACCTCGACCTCGATGCTCCCGTACAGCAATATTGCCCTTCGTTTCCTCAAAAATCGTGGCTCATTTCCACCCGCCAGGTTCTCGGGCACCTGGGCGGGGACTCGCCATTACAAATCCAGTTCGCAGGATGACCCCGAAGTCGGCAACACGAAACACTTTGACGATCCCATCCAGGCAGGGTTGAATTCTTTCAAAGATGATCCCCTTGTAGCGCAGCCCGGCAAATCGTTCCACTACTCCACTCGGGGATACACTCTCGTCGGCTGCGTGATCGAAGGTGCTTCCGGGTGCGCAATGCCGGTTTCCTCGACTCGAGCTACAAAATCCCCGGTGGCGGGCTGGCTTTCCTCCGCAGAAGATAGGGCCCGATTCGAGGTTGCGATTTTGAATGACAAGCTGATTCGCAGAAGCAGCCGCGACCTGATGTGGACTCCGCTCAAGCCCTCCCATGGCTCGAACGATCCATACGCTCTCGGCTGGGGTTGGGAAAAAACGCAGAGAAGCAACGGGTTGCTGGAGTAGGGGGCACACTGGCGGCCAGCAAGGCACCAGCACCGCCTTCGTGATAGCGCCCGACCGCCGCGCCAGAGTCGTAGTGCTAACCAACATGGAAGATCATCCGGCCAGCGACCTGGCTCCAGAGATTCTGAATGTTCTAGTTGCCGCTCCAGAAAATAAGCCCTGAACAGGAATGGCGGAAAATCATCCGGCCTGACCTGTTCCTTTTGTAGACGGCATTGTCGCAGGAGCGTGCTGATCGTCCTCTGTCCTCAAGAGTGGCAATGCAACTCGCAGAGCCTCGACCTGGCGCCTCACTTTCGACAATTCTTGTTCTTTCGCCCGCAACAGTTCCATCACATCCTTCATGAATCTGCTCTCCGAATCCACCCGCTAGTAACCACGCAGTAGGTAAACATCATCGTACGTTAAGAATGTAGGACGTGCACCAACTACACAACAACTCACGAAGGTGCACATCCCCACCGCTTCAATGTCCCGAATGATAAGGATGCCCCTTCAGAATCGTGAACGCCCGGTAGATCTGCTCGAGCAAAACCACTCGAGCCAGTTCATGCGCCAGGGTCATCCTGCCTAAAGAGATCGTATATTGAGCAGCATCGCGCGCCACTTCGCTGAATCCATCGGCCGGCCCTACCGCGAAAACCAACGGCAGCGAATTGCGATCCTGATAGTCGCCAAGAAAACGCGCGAACTCTTCCGAGGAGAATTGCTTTCCCCGAGAATCCATCAGCAGCAGAGTCGACTTGCCGGTTGTGGACTTGCCTGCTTTAATTGATGCCGCCCGCCCGCACAGTTGCAGCACCGCGTCCTCATCGCGTAGCGTCACCCCTTCCACGGGGACAAAACGGCCGATCCGCTTCAGATATTCGTCCGTCAGCGCCTGGATCGCCGCCTCTTTCGTCTTGCCCACCCACGCGATCTTGATTTTCACAGCATGATCTATAGCACGCGCATAATCTACTTGCTTCCCGATGCCAGCACTACCGAAGCGCCAAACTCGATATTCTCTCCGCGCACGTACTGCCCGATTGCCGCCAGCACTTCCTCATGAACCTGAGGCCGCATTTCCCGCGGCACACGATCCAGCATCGGGCGAAATGGCACCGACACTGCCTGCGCCTGTTCCCACACTTCCTCCGGCGTCCCTGGCCAGCTCCAGGGCAAGGTTTTCGTTTCTTCTTCCACTTCACTAAAACCCGCGCTGCGCAGCACCGCGGCAAGACTGCCCGGCTGCGCAAAACGAAACGGATCTGGACCGTCTGACGGCAGCAGCGGACCACCAACACAACGGTGCACCACGCCCATCGTGCTCTGCCAATAAGGCTGCTCCAAGGGGCCCCAGGCAAGAAAACAAGCGCGCGCGCCTGCAATCAAAACGCGATGCAGTTCGCGCAATGCAAGCACAGGGTCGCGAAAAAACATGACTCCGAAACGGCAAGTCGCCAGATCGAAGCTGTTGTCGTCGAAGGGCAACGCCTGTGCGTCGGCCTGCTGCGTCAAGAAATTGTCGAGGCCTCGCTCCTGCGCTCTGCGTTTTGCGATGTCAAGCAGATCGGCGCTCAAATCAAGAGCCGTGACCCGTCCCTGAGATCCCACGAGCATAGCGAGGCTGATGGCAGGCTCGCCCGTGCCGCTAGCCAAATCCAAAACGAGCATACCAGGCTTCGCTTGCGAATATTCCACCAGCGCCGCGGTGACTGCCTTCCCCATGGCCGCCGACTTCGCCTTCCATTTGTCAGAGGCAACGAGGCGATAAGAACTTCCCCAGCCCATTTCCTCGGAAACATTCGCTTTGGAGGAAGTCATCATTCAGTTCAGATCAGCCAGGAGTGGCCGTGGGGAGCCACGCAACAGGAGAACTACGCCTTCTTGCGACGCGCCACACTCGACGCCGCCCGTTTAGGCGCCACTGCCTTTTTCTTCACGGCCACCTTACGCTTCGTTTCCGATTTCAATTCCGAAGGTTCTAGCCGCTTCGCCGTCTTCCACAAGCGCTCCAGATCATAAAACTTGCGCGCCTTCTCGGAAAAAACGTGAACCACGAAGTCAACGTAGTCGACCAGAATCCATTCGGCCTGTCTGTACCCTTCGACGTGCGCCGGCCGCAGCCCCGCCGTTTTCAAGCGCACTTCCACTTCATCTGCAATGGCCTGCACCTGCCGCGGATTCGTTCCGCTACAGAGCACGAAGTAGTCGGTAAATGCCCCCGACCCCTTCTCCATTTCCAGGATTGAAAGTTCTTCTGCTTTTTTGTCGAGACAAGCCTGAATCGCGGCTGCCACTTGTTGCTTCAAATCGCTTTTTTTCATGCAGTAGGATTGTTTGTGGTCTAGACCATTGTAAATGGGAAGAGCCGCGACCGACGAAGTCATCCCTGTGGAAAGCGCGCTTTGTACAGCCCTAATTTCTTGATGTAGTCCGCGACGGCTGGTTCCACGAAACGGCCAAGTGGTTTTCCGCCAGCCGCAGCTTCACGAATCGCTGTGGAGGAAATTGGTTGGTAGACTTCATCCAGCAGATGAATGCTGGCGCCGCTTAACACCAAGTCTCCCGTTGCCGCCTGCTTGTGAAATGGCCGCGTGGCCTCCGATCGTGGCCGCAAGCTCGCCGGCAGCGCATTGGCCACGTCGGCCAGCGAGTAGCCTGGCCTGCTGGCAACCACAAATTCACATTCGCGAAACAGAGCCTCGGCCTGCTGCCACTTCGCGATGTCCATGAAAGCGTCGATGCCGATGAGCAGAAAGAGCCGATCCGCTTTCTTGAACGACTGCTTAAGACGTTTGACCGTATCGATGGTGTAGTTCGGTGTCGCCTTCTTCTCTTTCTTGGCGCGGCCATCGGCGTCCGAGTCTTCCGGCGCTTCCAGCAACGAAGCAACGAAGTCTTTTTCTTGGGCCGTAGCCAGGGCAATCATCGTGTAGCGGTGCGCGAAAGCTGATAAAGGCTGGCGCTGCTTGTGGGGCGGAATATTCGCCGGCACGAACAGAATCCGGCCAAGCTTGCACCGTTCGCACGCCGCGCGCGCCAGCGCCAGATGTCCGCGATGGATGGGATCAAAGGTTCCGCCAAATAATCCAGTATTCATGAGCGGTTAGTGTCATCGTTTCCCGGCGCAGTTGGCAAGCTCAACTTTCGGAAGCAAGTGTTGAATCCACTTCGCCGCATGCAGTCGATTTCACGCGATGTATTTTTGGACATTGGCCCATGGGAAATAGTTCATTGTCTACTTGGACCCGGGATAACTTCAAAGGAACCTCCCTCATGCCAATTTACAAATGAACTCCTGTAATCTCGTGCATCTAAGACGTTAACGTTAGCATCCGTTACATGCGAGTAACCCTCCCCCTACTTCGCATTCAACCGGCCCGTGCGCCCATCCTGCGCTACGGAGTAGCCGTCCTCAGCACCACGCTGGCGCTCATCCCGGCCGTGTTACTTCCCAACGTCACCGAAAGCCGGCTGGCGGTATTTGCCGTCGCGGTGATGGTGAGTGCCTGGTACGGGGGCTGGAAGCCGGGACTCGTCGCTACCTCATTCGCTCTCACTGTAAGCGCCTACTTCTCATTTTCCGGCGAACGGACCCCGGCACAATTCCGTTCCACCATGATGCGGCTGGCGCTGTTCGTTGTGCTGGCAGCCCTCATTTGCTGGTTCAACGCAGCGCTGCGAGCAACTCAGGAAGGGTTGCGACGTTCCGAGATGAATTTCCGTTCCCTGGTGACGAACGCTCCTTATGGCATCTGCCGCTGCGATTCTGCCGGCCAACTTTTGAATGTGAACCCCGCCTTAGTGGCAATGCTGGGATATACGTCTGCGAAAGAGCTCGTAGGACAGCATCTAGGAGCACTCTACCCGGATTCGCATCAGTGGTTCGAGCTGGCTGATTACCTGCGCGCGGGCGCGCCCTTTAACGGCCTGATCGCGGAATGGAAGCGGAGGGACGGCGTGGGAACGGTGGTTCGCGTTTCCGGCCGGGCAGTTTCTTTTGCCGACAACGAAAGAGCCTTCGAGCTGTTCGCCGAAGATGTGACCGAGAGGCGCGCGCTCGAGCAGCAACTCCAGCAATCCCAAAAAATGGAAGCTGTCGGAAGACTCGCGGGCGGCATCGCCCACGACTTCAACAACCTGCTCATGGTGATCTCCGGCTATTCTGAGTTTCTGCTCGACCGCCTGGGTCCGGACCCGGCTCTCCGTGGACCCGCGCAGGAGATTGCCGGCGCTTCGCAGCGCGCGTCCTCTCTCACCCGCCAACTCCTCGCCTTCAGCCGCAAGCAAATGCTGGCGCCGAAGATTCTCGACCTGAACGAAGTGGTTACCGAAAACCTGAAACTGCTCACCCGCGTAATTGGCGAGGATATCGATCTGGTGATGGTGCCCGCAGCCGTGCTCGGCTCGGTCCGCGCCGATGCTGGTCAGATCGATCAGGTCATCATGAATCTTGCCGTAAACGCGCGCGACGCAATGCCCACCGGCGGCAAGCTCACTATTGAAACCTCCAACGTTTCGCTCGACGAGGAGTATGCCCGTTTTCATGCCCCCCTCCGGCCGGGAGATTATGTGATGCTCTCCATCAGCGACAGTGGTCAGGGCATGGATTCCGAGACTCAGTCCCATATCTTCGAACCTTTCTTCACCACCAAAGGCACAAAGGGGACCGGGCTGGGTCTTTCCACGGTTTACGGAATCGTCAAGCAAAGCGGCGGCTACATCTGGGTTTCCAGCGAAGCCGGCAAGGGCACCACGTTCAAGATTTATTTCCCGCGCGTCGCGGAGAGAGCCGAAACCGTGGCGCAGGTCGTCTCTTCCGAGGAAGCCGTTTTAACCGAGCCTGGAACCGAAACTATTCTTCTGGCCGAGGACGAAGCCAATCTGCGCTACCTCGCTCGCCAGTTCCTGGAGAAACAGGGCTACAAGGTGATCGAAGCCGCGGACGGAGCAGCGGCCATGCAAATCGCGGTTGCGCACGAGGGCGTCATTCACCTGCTCTTGACCGATGTCATAATGCCCGGCATGAACGGTCGAGAACTCGCGCAGCGGATTTCGGAAATTCGTCCGCAGACCAAGGTGCTTTATATGTCCGGTTACACAGAAAATGTAATCGGGCACGACGGCACGCTGGATGCCGGCGTGAGTCTGCTGCAGAAGCCCTTCACGCTTCGTGATCTGAAAAGCAAAGTTCGAGAAGTGTTGGATTCTACCCCTGTCCTTCGTGAGGTCGATATGCCAGTGCAAACCGCTCGTAGTTCGGCACGCCAGAGGTCCGAAGAATCGGTCCTATCCCGCGCACCACGTTTTCAACTTCACTTACCTTTGAAATATCGACTGCTGGACGAAGAGAAATGGCACGACGGTGAAACTAGGAATATCAGCCGCTCGGGATTGCTGTTCCAGGCGGAGGATCTTCTCCAGCCCAATGTGCAACTGGAGATCAATCTGGTTCTGCCGGCCGAGATCGCCGGTCTGTCCCCCACAGAAGTGGTTTGTCGAGGACAAATTGTGCGCACAGTGAAGTCCGCTGGAGAGGAAATGCATCCCGCCCTTGCGGCGAAGATCCTTCAGTATCACTTCCAGCACGGAACGCAGATTCCGCGCGCCTGAAGCTAGATCGCGGCAAGGTCCTATTAGCCGACTTTAGCCTCGGCGGCTTCGACCTTCTTTGAAGCTGGCTCACGCAGAGCGTTCACTTCCTCGGCCATCGCGTATTTGAGTTCGTCGATCCCTTTGCCGGTTACGGCTGAAATTTCGTAAAGTTTCAGCTTGTGCTTCTTGCAATATTTCCTGAGCGCTGCCACTTTGTCTTTGTTGGCCACGTCGATCTTGGAGGCGACCATGATCATCGGCTTTTCTTCCAGGTGAGCGCCAAAACTCGCAAGCTCGCCAAGAATGACTTCCAGGTCTTTTACGACGTCAGGCCGGCCGCTGGAATCCGATACGTCAACCAGATGCGCCAGCAAGCGCGTGCGCTCGATGTGCCGTAGGAACTGTACGCCCAATCCTGAGCCCGCGTGTGCGCCTTCGATCAAGCCCGGAATGTCCGCCACCACAAAGCTGATTTCATGATTGAGATCGCCCACCGCAACCACACCAAGATTGGGCTCCAGTGTGGTAAATGGATAATCCGCAATTTTCGGCCGGGCCGCCGAAATACGCGAAATCAACGTGGACTTGCCCACGTTCGGATATCCCACGAGCCCCACGTCAGCCAGCAACTTCAATTCAAGCCGGTAGTTATGTTCCTCGCCCGGACGTCCCGGCTCATGCTCGCGCGGAGCCTGGTGAACCGAAGTTGCGAAGCGAGCATTGCCGCGCCCGCCCCGACCGCCGCGGGCAATCGCAATCTGTTGATCCGGCCCGGAAAAATCGAACACCTTCTCGCCGGTTTCTTCGTCGTACACAATCGTTCCGACCGGAACTTTCAGAACCACATCCGCGCCTTCGCGGCCGGTCTTGTTGGAACCTTCGCCGTGACGGCCGCGCTCGGCTTTGTATTCGGGATTGAAGCGGAAATGCACCAGCGTGTTGTGGCGCTCGCTGGATTCCATGATCACATCCCCGCCCTTGCCGCCATCGCCGCCCGAGGGTCCGCCTCGCGGAACATATTTCTCGCGACGGAAGGCCATACAGCCATTTCCGCCGTCTCCCGCCTTCACCCGAATTCTTGCTTCATCGATGAACATGGTAACCACTCTTCAGCTGCAAAACAAAAGCCTCGTCCCGAAGGCGAGGCCCAAGCCGCTTCGTACAACTCGGCGCGGCCGCCAGCAGATGGACGCGAAACTATTCTGCCACTTCCATCGGCTCGACCATCACAAACTTGCCCATCGAGCCCTTGTTCAAAAACTTGATTCGCCCGGTGATCTTAGCAAAAAGCGTATCGTCTTTGCCGCGGCCCACATTGAGCCCCGGCTTCACGCGCGTCCCGCGCTGTCGCACGATGATGGTTCCACCAGGCACGATCTGCCCGCCGAATGCCTTGAATCCAAGCCGCTGCGCGTTTGAATCGCGGCCGTTTCGTGAAGTTCCCTGTCCTTTTTTATGTGCCATGGATCAACTCTCAGCCCTCAGTCCTCGATTTTTCAACTACCTTTACTTCTTTTTCTTGGCTGCGGATTTCTTCGCCGCTTTCTTGGGAGCAGCTTTTTTCTTTGCATGCCCCTTCGTCGCATGTTCCTCGGCGCTCTTCAACTCAGCGTGGGACTCGTGCTCGGCCGCAGGTGCAGCCTTCTTCACCTTCGGCTCCTTCTTCTTCAACTCCGGAGCCTTGAAGCTCTGCCCGTCAAAAGCGATCTCGGTGATGCGCACAGCCGTGTAGGCCTGCCGGTGTCCGCGCAGCTTTTTATATTGCTTCTTCCGCTTGTAGTGAAAAACCAGGATTTTCGCTCCCCGGCCCTCTTCCACCACTTCGCCGACCACGCGCGCTTCCGATTCCGGCTTGCCAATCTTTCCTTCGCCGCCTGAAACCGCCAACACGTCGGCAAAGTTCACATGGCCATCGGTTCCCGTAGCCAGTTTCTCAACTCGAATCACATCCCCGGGCGCCACCCGGTACTGCTTTCCACCGGCGCGTATGACCGCGTACATACGTCTGCCTCCGTCAAAATGTCGTGAGAGTCAGTTCATCGAGCGCATCTCACGCGCACACGCGTGCAACCTGGCACCCGCTGAACTTTCTGTGCTTGCTGTGTTTTCCGCCACGGGCTTCAACAGCCAAGGCAGGCGTCCCCAGAACGGGTCGGCGAGTACAGGCAAACTCAACTATTTTAGCGTGCGCTGTGGAAATCGGTCAATGCATGCTTTGCAGATCAGGCTTTGCACATCACCGCTTCGTGTGCGAGAATTCCGCCGACCTTTGGATCAAGGCAGGAGGACCTCAAGGAATGAAACGCCTTTCCGTCGTTTCGTTGTGTCTGCTCGCTCTGACGTTATCCAGCTTGGCGGCGCCCCCAAAGACAGTCTCGAAGAAATCTTCAGCCGGTCCCATTCCCGACAAAGCCTTCCTGCAGAAAATTTGGGACGGCTGGTCGACCCTCGATACCGCAAACGTGGACACGTTTTATGCCAGAGGTCCGCATACCTTCTTCGATATCGCTCCTCTGAAGTACAACAGCTGGGACGAATACGAGAAGGGCGTAAAGGTCGTGCTCGATGGATACAAGAGCGCGAAGTTCACAGTGAACGATGACGTGGCTATTCATCCCCACGGCGATTTAGCCTGGGCCACCGCAACCGTGAAAGAGGAGATGATCACCAAGACCGGCAAAGTTGAAATGGGTAATTTTCGCTGGACCGGCGTTTGGGAGAATCAGGATGGCAAGTGGTTGATCGTCCACGAACACGTCTCCGCACCGTTGCAGTAGGATGGTCGCTTGTCTAGAAACCTGCTGGTCGCGCTGGCTGCATTCGCAGTCCTGACGTTCTCCGCCGCCGGAATCGGATCAGCCTTTACGGGGCGATCGGTTCGCACTTGGTATTCCACGCTGCGCAAACCGCCCGGCAATCCACCCGCGTCCTACTTCGGCCCGGTGTGGACAATCCTTTATTGTCTGATGACGGTTGCCGCCTGGAACGTATGGAGGATCGGCGACGGCTGGTCAGGAGCAACGCCTGCTATTACGATCTTTCTAATTCAACTCGCTTTGAATGCTGTTTGGTCGGCAATTTTTTTTGGCCTGCGCTCCCCCCGCCTCGCCCTGGCCGAAATCATCCTGCTCTGGGCGGCGATTCTCGCCAGCACAATCTCGTTCTGGCGAATCTCAGCTTTCTCCGGCGCGCTCCTCGTGCCCTATCTCGCATGGGTAACCTACGGCACATATTTGAATGCCGGAATCTGGCGTTTAAATCGAGCGCACTCCGATTCCTCGCCGCAGTTTCCCCCAGGTCCTCGAGGTAAGGGATAATTACCTCTGTAATCTCGTCCATCTGATGTCGCTTGCAGAAACAACCTGCCTGCGGCAGGGTTAATGGAAAGTGGGAATGTGGGGAGACTAACCATGCGTGACCGAATCGTCTTTTTGATTTCGCTTTTTCTGCTGGCCAGCGTGGTCTGGAGCCAGCAACCACCAGCCAGCAGCAATGCCCAGTCCAGCGGCCCGCAGAGCATGCCGGGCATGGACATGCCTGGTCATGACATGTCGAACATGAAAGGCATGTCGATGGGCACAGATAAAGACAAAGACGAGAAAGACCCCGACGCCAGCAGGCATGCCATGCACTCCATGGAAGGTCACATGGACATGGGCCCGCACATGAAGATGACGGCACTGCGGCCGACGAAATCAGGCGATGCCGAGCGTGCTCAGCAAGTGGTAGAAGCGGCTCGCAAGGCGTCTGCAAAGTACGTGGACTACCACGTTGCGCTGGCCGATGGCTTCAAGATTTTCCATCCCGAGATTCCGCAAAAGATGTATCACTTCACCAACTATCAATATGCATTTGAAGCGGCCTTCAGTTTCAATCCCGAGCACCCAACCTCTCTGCTCTACGAGAAGCATGGCGATGATTACAAGCTCATCGGCGTAATGTACACGGCGCCCAAGAGATTCGGCGAAGATCAACTCGACGAGCGTATTCCGTTGAGCATCGCGCAATGGCACGAACACGTGAATTTCTGTTCACCACCCGCTGACCGCCGAAACGAATTGATGACGCCGCATGCGCAATTCGGTCTGCGGGGATCGATTATCACGCAGGCGGCTTGTGATGCCGCCGGCGGAACCTTCCATCCGGTGATTTTCAATTGGATGGTTCACGTATATCCCTTCGAAAAAGATCAGGCGAGCGTCTGGTCGCTCGATCGGCAGCATGGCGACGCCGACTGATCATTTGCCTGGATATCCGCTTCTAAAAAATTACATCCCCCATCGTCATCCATTCTTTGCGTTCATTCTCCTGCCACCCGCTTAACGTTCGCCCCGTACAAGACAATGTGACGCTGTTCCAAACGAATACAGAGACTTCCTGCTAACCGAGGCACGAGCCCTTCGTCAAACGTGCAAGCAGGCATTTGCGGGATGATGGAACTTTTGGAGTTGTGGGTACGTAGCGTAGTGAAGAGAAGGGCCGACTGGAAAGCGACGTTAGGCGCCGGTCGGGTTACACAGAGAAGCTAGTGGGTTTAAGGGATTCTCTTACTTTCGGTTTGGCGGCCCAGGTAAGAAAACCCCCGTGCACAGCGCGGCAGGCCTTGCGGCTTGTCCGCTGAACCCTGCGGGTGCATTGTAGGCGATTCGCGGCAAAACACCAACGTTTTCTCGCGCACGTCGTGAACCGGGCCGCCCTAACCGTTTCTCGATCCGATTTCGAGAAAGAAAAAGGAGCAGTCATGAAGTTCGCGACAGTTTCGAAGGGCCTCGTTCTAGGATTGGCGATGCTATTGGCATCGACCGCCTTCGCCGCAACCAAAGCCAGTTTACAACTTAGCAATCCCACACTGGTCAACGGAACCACGTTGAAGCCCGGAGATTATAAGATTCAGTGGGAAGGCACCGGCCCCAACGTGGAACTAAGCATCCTGCATGGCAAGAACGTGGTAGCAAAAGTTCCCGCGCACGTGGTTGAATTGCAGACCCCAGCGAGCAACGATGCCGCAGTGACACGTCAGAATGCCAGCGGACCTAATACGCTTGCCGGCGTCCGCTTCCAGGGCAAGAAAACCGCCCTGGAACTAGGTGACTCCAGCGACAACATGCAGGCCGGCGGTTCCAGTAAGTAATGTTTGCAGCACGAAAAATAAGGGGAGCACACATCGTGCTCCCATTTTTCGTCCGCCCAAAGAGACTATATGGGGACAACTGCCTCGGCGTCCGCCGAGCGAAGCGTGGCGTGGGCTCGTCGCCGCTATGGACTCTGAATTTTCTCCAGCTCTGCGTTCAGTCGCACGCTGCTTTCGCCCGTAACTTCAAAGACGCGAGCCGATGAACCAGAACCGGATATGAGGCCTACGGTGACGGGCGAGCGAGCCAAGGATTGCGAA
>Ga0187863_10000033_pt1 | contig 118984 bp, 91 predicted proteins | sample June2016WEW_11_1_FD_132975 | JGI IMG/M metagenome (GOLD analysis project Ga0187863, IMG submission 132975) | Peatland microbial communities from SPRUCE experiment site at the Marcell Experimental Forest, Minnesota, USA - June2016WEW_11_10 | ecosystem: Environmental > Terrestrial > Soil >...
CCGCGCAGTTGTAGCCGTTGGCGAGCTGCCCGGTCAGGGCCTGCAGCAAGATGCCCCACCGGTTCGGCGAGGCGGGCGCCTGACTCCAGACGCAAGTCCCGAGAACGGGATCGCAGTTGCACGTGTTCGCCGGAGTCGCTTCCGGAAGCGAGCTGTCGATCATGCGCTCCATGGATCCGGAATTGTCGATGAGCAACAACACATTCGGCACCGGCGGGTTGGTGTCGATCTGCTGTGCCCACGCGCTCGCCGGCCATGCCAGCGCGCCTGCGGCCACGGCCCACCATCGAACCACTCGCATCCTCATCGTCGCCCCTCTCTACCGCTTACTTTGGAATACAGCTCTTTGGACTGCCGCTCGCTCTGGACTACCACTTTGGACTACCGCTTACTTTGGGCATTGGATCGGACCCGCGACGAGGCGAGCCCGCTGCATCTCGAGACCTTCACCTCCGAACACGGCGGGGGCCCCTAGCGAAACCGGATATTGGGGTTGCACGATCCCGACGGACGTCGCTGTCATCTGGACGAAGCAGAACTGCAAATTCAGGGCGTATCCCGACGGCGCGTTGGCTGTCGTCGGGGCCGTGAACTCCACGTAGAAGTCCGCCTTCAAAGGCGTCGGGCCAAGGCTCCCGGGGGCGCCGGCGTAGGGCGTCGTGAAGTTGTAGGGTACCGTCGCGTTCGATGCCCAGGCCGAGCCGGTAGCAAGCTCCGAAGCGCCCATCCGGCGGCAGGCTTCCGACTGTGGGCTTCCGCCCGATGGGACACCCTGCAACGACACGCAATTGACGTCCGGCTGCGACAGCATGAGGCCCAGGTAAAATTGAGCCTTCGTGGACGCCATTTCCTGGGCCGACGCGATGACGCCGTACTCCGAGAGATAGTGCGATTGCGTGTTCTGTCGCTCGTTGCCGCTCGTTTTGAGTTCGTTCGACGCCGTGGCGAGCGCATAGACGCCAACCGATGCGAGCACGGCGAGCGTCATGGCCACGATGAACATCACCGCGCCGGCTTGGTGCCGTCGGTGCGACGATCGCGACTTGGCCAAAGTGAGGGCACGCATTAGTAGAAATTCGTCGCTTGGTTGGGCAGCGATACCTCCGTGGTGACCGTCCGCACCCGCGCCCACGCGAGCGTGTTCGCGGATGGGGTGGGGCATTGCAAGACGCAGTAGCGGTACATGAAGTTCTCCGTGGGGTACGAAGGCACCGGGGCGATGGTGAGCGTCCGATCCGCTTGCGCGGTCCGCGTGGCGACGCGCGCATACACCGAGCGAATGCGTTGCGGGGTCGCAGTCGCGTTGTTGACCCGCGCTGCGACCGGATCGTTGCTCGTGCTGTCGAACGCATACGTGACGATCTGCGGCGTCGCGGCGCTCACGCTGGTGTCGACGGAGAAGGCGACCCCCAGGTCGACGGCGTACTCGGCCACGATCTCGCTCGTCGCCGGAACGATGTTGCCGAACGCGTCGAGATACGAGCGCATCAGATCGTATTTGGCGGGGTCGGAGCCCCCGTCCGACGTGGCTTCGAGGCCGTTGACGAATTGAGCCGGCTCCGGGTCGACGGTCGAGCTGCTCGCGGTGATTTCCCACCGCACGATTTGCACGGGGTTGACCCACGCTCGGCCGGCCGCGTAGCCGCTCAACCCGCTCACCGTGCCCGTGGTTTGGGCGCTCCTGAGAGGCGTCATGCCACCGGATCCGGCATCGACGCTGACGTAGGGCTGGCCGGAGACGACGCCCGCTGCGGCTCCGTTCCGGCACGTCGCGAGGTATTGCGAGCGCCCCGAATCGTCGACCAACCGGACGATGAACTGCGCCACGCCCGCCGGGTCGGGCTGGAAAATGTTTGCGAGCTCGGTCGCCCCCGCGTCTCCGTTGCCCATGACGCGGTACATGGCCGGAGAGGTAGGGGACAGGTAAATGTTTAGGCACGTTCCGGTCGCCGTCTGCGCGATGTATGCGACGTCGAACGTGTCCGGCGACGTCATGTTGCCGGCGATGTCGATGAGATCCGGCGAGAGGGTACCGGGGCCGACGGCCGAAGCGTTGGCGAGATTGCCGAGTGATCCTCCGTCGGATAGGTAAATCGACGCAAGAGTCTGCAGGCCGCCCATACCGATCGGCTTGGTGCTGGCGGGTGCCGTCGACGCCACATGAGCCCCTCCGGGAGGGGTCGCGATCTGCGGATCCGCCAAGATGTTGCCGGTACTCATGAACCCGGCCCGTTGCAGATCGGCCCGCAACCGATCGACGGCCGCTCGCAGCGAAGCTTCGGCGACCGAGACTCGAGCCTCTTCGTGGAACGTGTTGGTGGCCTCACGCGATAGCGAGACGATACCCGCAGCGACCAGGAGTCCGGCCAAGAGCGCGACGGTGAGCTCGACCATCGTGAAGCCCGACTGGCGGCGTCTCGCGACGAGCCTCGAGCGGCAACCGCCCAAACTCGGGTCGATCATGGATTCTCCCGAATAGCGGTGGTCACGTAGATCGCGCGGTACGCCGGAGCCCCGTAGTTCGTCATGCTGTTCGAGTTGGGGTCCGCCGATGTCATGTCGGAATTCTGGGGGCTGCAGAACGGCGAGGGGTTCGCTCCGCTGGTGCCGAGCCCGCCCAGCCATAAGACGCGAACGTCGGCGCGCAGGAACTGATTGGCCACGAGTGTGGACACGCGCACGTTCACGCAGAATATCGCGAATGATGCGATGTCCCCTGCCGCTAGGTCGCGCCCGAGGATGTCGAATGCGTAGCTCGTCGGCGGGGTGGCAGCGACGTAAGCCGTCGGAACGTACCAGCCCGTGTCGACGTTGTTGGCGAAGAGGTGTGCATTGCTCATGTTGCTTGCAGCGTTGGGAAGGGCGGGGCCGGGCAACGTCCACTGCATCGCGTCGCGCTCGAGCCGTTCCACCCACGTGCGCGCGATCGAGTTGGCGAGGTCCATTTTCCGCGCGTCGAGATCTCCCTGCATCGTCGCCTTTTGCATGCTCATCACGGCGGCGGCTCCGATCGCCGCGACGGTCATGGCGAGCAGCACTTCGATGGCCGTGTAGCCGCGCGATCTGGATCGGTTCGGCACGGGTCGTCCTCTCAGTGTCCCTGCGAAAAGAGGCGTGGCATCCCATTCGGAACCACCAGCACATGGCGGATTGTGGCGCCCGTCTGGCCGCGGTTCACCTGTGCGTCCACCAGGCTCGTGTTCGGAGATAAGCCGTTGAACACCGGCGTCTGCCATGTGAAGCCCGACTGCCCGGGCATGAGCAGATACGATCGCCCGAGAGGTGTGAAGCACACGAGCAACTGCGTGAAGGCCGTACCTGCCGAGCTCGCGAGATTGCCTTGGATCGCCGGGCCGAAGACGTCGAGGGTTGTCTCGACGTTGGCGTCGGATTCGGGCGCTCCGTTGAGGTTGACCCCGTCGATGAGCAACGTGACGTTCGCAACGCCGACGGTCGAAGTGACCGCCGTGTTCCACACCGTAGGCGATTTGCACGCTGGAGTGGGCGTTTGATACGTCGTCGTGCCGGTTCCCGCGTTCTGCGCGTCGGCCTCGTAGAGCATGAACGTTCCGCGATCCGCCGCGTTGTTTGCGGACATGCTCACGAGCGTGGCCCCGCCGCGTGCGACAGCGCGAAGCCTCGCCTCTCGAAAGAGCTGCATAATGGCGCCGGCATCTTGGTACGCGGTGCGATCGTAGGTTCCGATCCGCATCGAGGGGATGGCAAGAACGGCGATGATGCCGATGATGATGACCACGACCATGAGCTCGATCAGCGTGAAGCCGCGTTGAGACGCACGCTCCGCCACCGTTCCCCGACGGGAGGATCCCGGGGTCGAATCGAGCCGCTTGCACATGGGTTTGCCGCGAGGACCCACAGCAGCAAGCCACGTGCCCCGGTTCAACTCGGTCCTGTCTGCGAAAAAGCCGCTTGGCATCGCGTGTTCGCGCGCGCGGGTCCAGCAACGATTTCAACCCCCCGCAAAAGGTGCGGACCGGCGGTCGCGCGTGCTACCACGGGCGCGCGTTTCCTACTCCTGCTCCATGCTGCCGAAATCCGCCCCGCTATTCGTGCTTCTGTTCCCGATCGGTCTGGCGCTCTCCTGCAGCAAGAGCGACGAGGTGCGAAACGGTCCCCCGCCGCCAGCCCCCCCAGCCGCAGCGTGGCACGGCGAGGTGTGCGCGGGCGGCGGGGGTCAAGACACCGACTCGATCAGTGCCCCATTCGTCCCTCGTGTCGTCGGCGGTTACTGCCTCGACCCGCAAAGTGAGCCGAAGACCTACGGCGACAAAGGCAAGCTCTCGATGGACGATGTGTGCACGACCGCATTTGACGGCGAATGCGAAGTTTACAAGCGGTTTGGCCTCGATCGGGTCGTTGTGCTCCGATACGTGGACACGAGCGGCGCGCCGAACAGCGTCGAAGTGAATCTGTCGCGCTTCGCCACCCCGGAGGGGGCGTACGCCATGTTCACGAAGCGTGTCGTCGCCGACGGCGATCCGGCGCGCGCGTCGGTCAAGTCGTTCGACGCGGGGGCCTTGGCGGCGGAGAGCAGCAGCAACGCGTACGTCTGGCGAGGACCTTACATGGTCGAGCTCACGTTCGTGACGGAAGATACGAAGATGACGCCCGAGGGCATGGCCCAGGCCAATGAACAATCGACCGGTGCGATAGCCCGCGACATGGGCGGCCGTTTGCCCGGTCCCCTGAACCCACCGGTCGCGGCGGCGATCTTGCCGACGGCATCTCGCATCCCGCTTGGCGTCGCGTACCACCCGAAAGACGCACTCGGTTTGACGTCGATCGGTCCGCTGGCGGTCGGCTACTACGGCGACGGCGACAAGCGCTGGCGCGATGTCGCGATTGTGCGCAGCGACGCGGACGGTGCGAAAGAAGCGTTCCGCGCATTCAAACTGAAGCCCGGAAGTGTCCCGGTGAAGGCCTTGGCCGACGAAGCCGTACAAGTCGTGCTTCAAGAAGCTCCGGATCGCGCAAAGGCCGAATACATCGTGGCGCGCAAAGGCACGTGGGTCGCCGCGGTAGGCGATGAAGAGCTGGTCCTCGATCCCGCCATGCCGGCGGACAAGCTCGCTTCCCTCAAGCTGACGCGAGACGAAAAGCTGCACAAGCTCGTCGCATGGCTTTCCGAGCCGCGGTGAGGGGCGCGGGCCGTCGCGAGGGGTCGGGGGCCGAGGCGCCTGAAGCGACACCAAGCCCAGCCCCTTTGAAAGGCCGACGACGTGACCTCTTCGGTCGTGCTCTAGGCGCGGATCGCCTTGAGCGGTGACGTTCGAGCAGCACGAATCGCCGGCAGAAACCCTCCCAGCAGCCCCATGCCGCAGGCGAAGACCAACGCTGTGGCGATCACGCGCGGCGTCGGATCGAACGAGAATACGACCTCCGACCAACTCGAGAAGTTGACCATGGAGAAGCGGACGAATCCCATCCCAAGCGACGCGATCGTTCCGGCCGCGCCGCCCGCTGCCGCAAGCAGCACCGACTCGAGGAGAAACGAGGTCAGAATGCTCGTTCGCGAGAAGCCGAGCGCTCTGAGGGTTCCGATCTCCCTCTGTCGGTTTGCGACGGCTGCAAACATGGTGATTGTGGCTCCGATCATCGCTCCGATGGCGAAAAATATCGCGACGGCATCGCCCAGCGCGCCGACGAAGGTGGCGGTTCCTTCCGACAGCTTCTCGTAGAAGGCGGTCTCCCGCACCGCTTGCAGTCCCAGTCGCTTGTCGTTTTCGACCTCGGCGCGGAACGCGTCGAATTCTGCCGGCGACTCGAGTCGGACGCGGACGCTGGAAACGACCCCTTCGCGGTGGTAGGCCTGCCGCAATACTTCGCGGTCAACCCACACTTCGGATTCGTACGACGAGCCGTCCGCTTCGAAGACCCCGACCACCCTCACGGGGCGATTTTTTCGCAGCTCGAACGTTCGGTCGAGCTCGAGGGTGCGGATGCGACCTCGAATGCGGGCACCGATGAGCGCTTCGTCGCTGCCCGGACGAGGCGGACGGCCCGCGACGATGTGAACCTCGGGTCGTAGCCGCATGGCCGCATCGTCGACGCCTCGGATCGCTACGTTGGTCACGCCCGTCGTCCCGAGCTTGTCCATCGCCGCCACCACCACGATCTCGCCAGCGCCAATCGGCTGGCCGCGATCGTCCTTGCGAACGCCCGGAGCTGCGAGGATCAGCGGTACCGTGGATTCATCGATGACGCTTCCGAGTTCGGCGTCCGTACCCAGGCGAAGCACGATCGCATTGTCGGTCCGGCCCGAGCTTCCGAGCGTTTTCTTGATCCCGGCCGAAAGCATCAGTGACGATGCGAGCACGAAGACCACGAGCGCGATGCCGAACGCCGTGGCGAACGTGGTGGCCCGTCGCACCACGAGGCTGCGGACGTTGTAGCGCAGCGGAATCATCGCCATCTCAAGCCACCCTTCGCACGGCATCGATCACTCGCAGCTGCGATGCGCGCCACGCTGGGATGGCGCCGGCGAGTCCGCCGAGGGTCGCCGCGAGTGCGATGGCGAGCAGCGCGTTTGCCGTTTCCAGCCGGAAGTATGGAAACAACGATCCCATGTTCTCCTCGATGAACCGGCCCGCGCCGAAGTTGATGAAAGGCCACGCGAACGCGATCCCCAAGATGCCCCCCAAGAAACCCATGACGAGCGACTCGCCGACGATCCAAAAGGCGATGTGCCGGGGCAAAAAGCCGACGGCCCGCAGCACGCCGTACTCGCCCGTTCGCTCGCGGACCCCCATGGCGATCGTGTTCCCGAGGATGAGCGTCATGATGATCAGAATGACCGCTGAAACGATGTCCATCGCCTGGAGCACAGCGGAAAACATGGCGAGGAAGGACGAGTTGAAGCTGTGCTCATCTTGCGACAGAGTGGGCGTGTCGCGGTCCTCGAAACGCTTGTCCAACGCCGCGCCGATGTCGGCAACGTGCGCGGGATCGTCGACGCGGCTGACGATCCAGCCCACCGTGTCGCGCCGGTCCGGCGACAGCGCGTCGTTCAGGTAGTCCCAGTGAAAAATAAGCGTCGAGCGGTCTACGGACTTGGCAGCGGCTGCATAAATGCCGTCGACGGTGAACTGCCAGTCGCCCGGGAAGATGCCGCTCTCGAGCGCGATTCGATCGCCGACCTTCCACCCCAATTTCGTGGCCAACACGTCGCCCACGATCGCTCCCTGCCGATCGTGTTTCCAGGTCTCCATCGCCTGCGGAACGACCTTCATTTCGTCGTAGACGTCGAAATACGTCGTCGCATCGACCGCTAGCGTGCTGAAAAAATCGCGGTCGTGCTGCGGATCCTTGCCGCCGAACCAGTTCGCCCAGGTGACGGCCCGGACATGAGGAGTCTCCCGCACGAACTCCACGTAGCGCTTGGGCAACGTCATGACGAACGTAACTTTGTGTCGTGTGACGATCCGGTCCTTGGCGGCCCATTCGGCGCTGCTGTGCCACGACCAGATCACTGTGCGAAGCAGCAGGAAGGCGACGATGGCAATCGCTACGCCGGCGACGGTCAGCGTTAGCCGGAATTTGTTCCGTGCGAGATTGCGGACGGCGAGCGACGCGAACGTCATGCGACGAGCTTCCCCTTGTCGAGGCGTCGTATGATCCGGGCGCGTTCCGCCGCCGCCGGGTCGTGCGTGACCATGAGGATCGTTTTGGACAATTGCGTGTTGAGCTTCTCGATCAAAGTCAGAATCTCGTCGGCGCTCTTCCGGTCGAGATCGCCGGTCGGCTCGTCCGCCACGATGATCGTTGGGTCGTTCACGATGGCGCGTGCGATGGCCACCCGTTGCTCCTGCCCACCGGAGAGCTGTCGCGGATAGTGCTCCACGCGGTCTTCTAGACCCACTACCCGAAGCGCCGTCTGGGCCCGCTTCTGGCGTTCGGCTCGGCCGAGGTCCGTGAGCAGCAGCGGCAGCTCGACGTTCTCGAGCGCCGTCAAGACCGGGAGCAAGTTGTACGACTGGAAAACGAACCCAATCGTATGGGATCGCCACTTGGCGAGCGCTCCTTCGCTCATCCCCTCCAGACGTCTGCCCGCGACTTCGACGCTCCCCGACGAAGGACGATCGAGGCCGGCGATCAAGTTCAGCAGCGTCGTCTTGCCCGAACCCGACGGGCCCATCAACGCCTCGTACGAGCCGGCGGGGACGTCCAGATCCAGCTCTTCGAGCACCCGAACCCCTTCGCTGCCGCGCTCGTACGTCTTGGAAACGCCCCGAAGCCGAACGATTGGAGCCTGCGTTTGCCTCTCTGAGTCCGTCATTGGGCCCTCCTCTCTTTGACGGCTTGACCGTCGCGCAGTGTCGCGGCAGGGTCGCGGATGATTTTGGTCCCGGGCTCGGGACCGTCGAGCAGTTCGAAGCCGCCGGCGAACGGCGGACCGAGCCTGACCGCGACCATACGTACCCGGCCGGCATCGAGCACGTAGACGACCGTTGCGCCGTCGCGATTGGCGACTGCGGGACCCGGCACGATCTTCTTTGGGCGCTCGCTCAGGTGCTTGGGATCGAGCGCGGAGCTCAAAAAGGATACTCGAGCGGCCATTTCCGGCAGGACCGTATCGTCTCGGTCGAGAAATCGCACCTTGACGGTTGCCGACGCCTTGGCGCGGTTCAATTGCGGACTGACGTCGACGACTTCGCCTCGCCACCGCTTGTCGGGATACGCGTCGAGGACGACCTCGCACGGTCCGAGGTTGCGCACGAGATGAAGCTTTCCCTCGGGAACGTCGGTCTCGACCACAATCGATCCGAAGTCGGCGATCTTGGCCATGGACGTCCCCGGCGTGACGACGTCGCCTGGTTGCAGAGGCTTGGTGACGACCGTGCCGTCGATCGGCGCCCGGATCGTCGCGTTGGCGAGGTTCGTGGAGAGCGCGACGACCTCGGCTTCGGATGCAGTCACGTCGGCATCCGCGGCGTGGACCTGTTGCTCGAGCGATTGGGCGCGGGCGGCAAGGTCGTCCGCGGTCGCGGGCGCGATCGCACCCGTATTTGCCAGTCGGCGCTCCCGATCGCGCTGCAAGACGATCTCGGCGAGTTGAGCACGAGCCGTCGTCGCGCGGGCGCGGGCCGCGGCGACGCGGGCGCGCGCGCTGGCCACGGCCACCCGCTGATCGCTCGGGTCCAATTCGAAAATGATCTGCCCGGCCTTGACCCGCTTTCCTTCGGCCACGTTCACTCGGTCGACGCGCCCGACCAGCTTTGAGGAGACGTCGACCTCGACTTGAGGGACGACGTAACCGGTCGAGGTGAGCTCGATTTGCGTGTGAGCGGGCGATAGCAGAGTCACCTCCGTGACGGTCACTTCGGTCTGGAAGACCGCTGCTTCCAATAGGGGGCCGCCGACGCGGACGATCAGCGCTACGGCAACGCCGAGCAAGATCGCCGCGAAGACCCAGCGCAACGCCCGCGTCGACGTGGGTCCCGACGGCGGGGGTCGATGCGCGCCGCGATCGATGCGAAGGGACGCGAGATCGGATGCGAGTCGGTCGTCCATGGCCCTGACATCCGCTCCTAGAGCCGCGGGTCTCGCCAGGGCCTTCGTTCGAAACAGTCGTCGGGGAGCCGGCGGCGCGTGCGCGCCAGCCGCGTCTCGGCGATGAACCGAGCGGTCACCGGATCGTGATAGCCGCTCGCGTCGGGAAGGTCCGCCACCTCCGCTTGGTGGTACCGGACGATGCGTGCCATGAGTAAGTCACGCACCCACTTTCCGACGAGCGAAGCCATACTTACGAGCAGGTGATTGTCGTCGGCATCGCGAACGAAGGCGATGCGTCCGAGCCCCGGCAAACAGTATTCGCTTCGTGCGCGCCCTTGCTCCGCCACCGCGTGCAGACGTCCATTCATGGGCCCAAACGCGGCCGCGTACTGGTCGAAGCCGCCCACCTTGCCACACGTCGCGACGACGTCGCGCTTCGCGCGCGCCCGTCCGTCGAGGAAAAGCCGCTCCATGGCGTGAAGGTCGACGTGAAACCGGTTGCGCCCGCGCCCGATTTCGTCGTTGAGCCGCCGGGCGCACGTGACGACGCATGCGACGTAAAGGACATCGATTCCCTGAGCCGCGAGCTTTGCGAGGTCCCGCTCGACGTCGGCGACGAGCCCGTCGTCCGCGACGAACGACTCTCCTGTACGATTCCAGCATTGCTCCGTGTGCTCGGTCGGGCAACGCGCCCGCAGAACCGCCGGTCCATCCAGGGAGAGAGCATGGACGAGGGCGTCCGGCCCCTCGACGTTGGCTACGCCCATTCGTCGCGCGATGGCTCGCGCCCACGCTTCTCCGAGCGCCGTATTCCCGTGGCCGAGCAGCTTCTTGGAGTCCCCGAGACGTGTGCGCATCGCCCCGCGCGCCCTCCGCTCGGCTCGTTCATGGCCGCCCCTCGTTGTGCGGGCCGCGATGGCCGTGACAATCAAAGGGCCGAGCCGCGGCCCGAGCCCGTTCTCATCGATACCCAATCGAATGGCGTCGTCGTTCACGGGGCGTCGCAGGCCATACAAGCCCAGGTCACCGACTTGCTCAAGGACGGCGATGGGGCCGATGTCGGGGATCGCAAAGACGCCGAAGGGCCCGCGACCGTTCGAGTCCGTTCATGGCTGAGCCGTCGCCCGTGCGCACCGCGAATTTTCATTCTCACTCGAACGAGGCCGAGGCCGGCGCACCTCGATCGGGCCCCATTCGGCCGCGCCGACGAAGGCATCGATTGACGGCGGACATCGGGCTGCTTAACGTCCTCGGCCCTCAGCGGCGACGGGAATCGCGAGCGTATCGTGTTCAGGCGTACGGAGGCGCTCACCACGTGAACAAGGCGACCCTCAAGAAGTTCAGGACGCTCCTCACCGACAAACGGGACGAGATCCTCAAGAAGGCGAAGCAGACTCTCGAGCAAGACATGACGCTCGACACCGACGATTTGCCCGACGAGATGGATCTTGCGTCGAGCGAGTATCTTCAATCGTTCACCTTCCGCTTGCGCGGACGGGAGAAGAGCTTTCTGGACAAAATCGAGAAAGCTCTTCGGAAAATCGACGAAGGGACGTTCGGGATCTGCGAAGAGTGCGGCGAAGAGATCCAGGTGAAGCGGCTCGAAGCGCGGCCCGAGACCACGCTTTGCATCCGCTGCAAGGAGGACCAGGAGCGAATGGAAAAGGACTACAGCTGAGCGTAGGCCCCGCCTCGAGACCGCCCTGGTGCCGCGGGGATGGGGACGGGCGGCGGCCGAGCGACTGGTTCGATCGCGCTTCGAGGCCCAGCGCAAGCGCTTACGTCCGTCTCGGCCGCCTGCGCAACGCGCGGTCAGGCGCGTGCGGCAATCGCGGCGGGTGTGCTTCGCCGCAACACCTCGCGCAGGTAGCGGCCGGTGTGCGATCGCTCCACCTCCACCAGATGCTCCGGCGTGCCGGCCGCGACGATCTCGCCGCCGCCTTCCCCCCCTTCCGGCCCGACGTCGATGACCCAGTCGGCGCACGCCACCACGTCTAGATTGTGCTCGATGACGATGATCGTGTTGCCCTGATCGCGCAGATCCGTCAGTGCCGTGAGCAACACCTCGATGTCGGCAAAGTGCAGACCGGTCGTCGGCTCATCAAGCACGTAAAGGGTCCGTCCGGTCGCTCTTCGAGACAGCTCTCGCGCGAGCTTCACGCGCTGGGCTTCACCCCCCGACAGGGTCGTCGCAGGTTGTCCGAGCGACACGTATCCGAGGCCGACCTTTCGAAGTGCTTCGAGCTTGTCGGCGATTCTCGGAACGGCGCCGAATAGCTCGGACGACTGTTCCACGGTTACGTCGAGCGCGTCGGCGATCGACAGTCCGCGGTACTTGACCTCGAGCGTCTCGCGGTTGTATCGGCGGCCGCCGCAGGCGTCGCAGGTCACGAAAACGTCCGGCAGAAAATGCATCTCCACGCGAAGCACGCCATCGCCTTGGCACGCTTCGCAGCGCCCGCCTTTGACGTTGAACGAGAAGCGCCCGGCCTTGTAGCCGCGCGCTCGGGCGTCGGGTAGCCCGGCATAGAGTTCGCGCAGCAGGGCGAAGATGCCCGTGTAGGTCGCCGGATTGGATCGGGGCGTGCGGCCGATCGGCGCTTGATCGATCGAAACGACCTTGTCGATGTGATCCAAGCCATCCACGCGATCGCATTCGCCGACCGGTGCGGTCGCATTGTAGAGCTTGGCGCGTGCAGCCGGCAGTAAGGTGTCGACGATGAGGCTCGACTTACCGCTGCCGCTGACACCCGTCACGCACGTGAACAATCCAATTGGAACCTCGGCCGTGACATTTCGCAGGTTATGCGCTCGGGCGCCGACGACCCGCACGCACGCTTTGGTACGAGGTCGCCTCTTTTTCGGTATGGGCAACTGACGGGCCCCCGTCAACCAGGGACCCGTGATCGAATCCGGCGAGGCCATGAGCTCTGCAGGCGTGCCCTGGGCGACGATCTGACCTCCGTGCACACCGGCGCCCGGGCCCATGTCGATTACGTGATCGGCCGAGAGGATCGCCTCGCGATCATGTTCCACGACGATCACCGTGTTGCCGAGATCCCTGAGCCGGGCCTGCGCCTCGATGAGGCGCGCGTTGTCGCGAGCGTGCAAGCCCACGCTGGGCTCGTCGAGTACGTAGAGAACGCCGACGAGCGCCGCTCCGATTTGGGTCGCCAGTCGAATGCGTTGTCCTTCGCCCGATGAAAGTGTTTGCGCACTTCGATCGAGGGTTAAATAGTCGAGTCCTACCTCGATCAAAAATCCGAGTCTCGCCGCCACGGCCTTGAGGAGCGGCTGAGCGATGGCCCGTTCGCGGGGGCCGAAGGCGTGTCCATCGGCCTCGACCCCGTTGCTTCGTTCCTTGCCGAGACTCTCCACGAAGGTGCGAACGTGCCGAAGCGGCAACGCACCGACTTGAGCGACATCCTTTCCTCCGAGCTTGACGGCGAGCGCCTCCGGCCGAAGCCGCTTGCCCTTGCAGGCATCGCACGTACGAGTCACGAGAAAGCGTCCGATCTCGTCGTCCGCGATGCCGCCCTCGCTGAGATCGGGGTCCTCTTCCTCGCTAGGGTCCAGCCGCGCTTCTGCGAGCATCGCGAGCCGCTGCTGCAGGCGTGGGACGACTCCCTCATAGCCTTTTTGCCGTCCGGTGTCCTTCCTTCGCGCCGCCGCTTTCGGCGAACGCCGCGCCGGCCGACCTTTCGAGGAGGCGTCCGGCGAGGTTCCGAACAGGATGGCCTTGCGCTTCTCCTCCGGTAACTTCGACCACGAGATGTCCGCGCTGATTCCAAGGGTCTCTACTGCGCGGACGACCTCGCTTGCGAGGGCTACGCTCCCCCGACGCCCCCAGGCCATGACGACCCCCTCGCGAAGGCTGTGCCTCGGGTCGCCGAGGCAGCGCTCCGGGTCGACGACGTCGCGTGCCCCCAGCCCGTCACATACCGGGCAAGCGCCGTGCGGGCCGTTGAAGGAGAACATGCGCGGTTCGATCGGTGGAAGCGAGATCCCGCAATCGACGCACGCGAACCGTTCGCTCATCCAGAGCGGCTCATCGTCGCCCGACTGCACGAGCAGGCGTCCCTCGCCAAGCTTCAGCGCGAGTTCGACGCTGTCGGTCAAGCGGCCCTTGATCCCCTCTTTGAGAGCGAGGCGATCGACGACGACGTCGAGGTCGTGCATGCGGGAGCGATCGAGTTCGATTTCATCACCGAGGTCGACGACCGATTCGTCGATGCGCGCGCGGACGAACCCCTCACGACGCAAGCGCTCCAGTTCGAGCTTGAGCTCCCCTTTTCGAGCGCGCGCGATCGGGGCTAGGACGCTGAGCTTGGTCCCATCGGGCATTGCGAGCACGCGATCGACGATCTGCTGCACCGTTTGCGCTTCGATGCGTTTGCCACAGCTCGGACAGTGAGGAACGCCTACTCGGGCGTAGAGAAGACGAAGGTAATCAGCTACTTCCGTGACTGTTCCGACTGTGGACCGTGGCGATTTGGAAAGGGGGCGCTGCTCGATCGCGATCGCCGGGCTCAGACCCTCGATTCGCTCCACGTCGGGTTTGGCCAGTTGTTCGAGGAATTGGCGCGCGTAAGCGCTCAACGATTCGACGTACCGTCGCTGGCCCTCGGCATAGATGGTGTCGAACGCGAGCGACGACTTGCCCGAGCCGCTTGGCCCGGTAAATACGACGATCTTGCCGCGCGGCAGACTGAGACTGACATTCTTCAGATTGTGCTGCCGCGCGCCGACGACGATCAGCCGATCCAAGGGGAGTAGAAGCGGTTAGCACGACGGTCGTTGTCGTGCCCCGTGTGGTAGCTTTTGGGTGATGCCCGCCGACACCATGGGCTCTCGGGACGCCCTTCCCCGAACGAAACCGTCCGATGACGCGAAACCGTCCGATGACGATGGCCCACGATGTCGTGCACCGGGTTCGGGCAACGTGCGGGAATCGGGTCGTCGTGTGAGGAGGCCATCCGGGCCTGTGATAGGGATAGATGACGCCTGGTCAGGGCGAGCGCGTCATCGCTCTCGTCTGGCGCGTCGAAACGCGGGGCTTTCGGGACGGCTCGTCTAGACATGTTCAAGGTCGAGTGCGAGTCGTGCAAGGCTCCCTACCAAATCGACGAACGCCGTGTTCCGCCCGGCGGCCTCAAGATGCGGTGCCCCAAATGCGGTCATTCGTTTGTCGTGACAGCGCCGGGTGCGGCGCCCGCTAAGGCCGCTCCGCCGGTGGCCCATTCGCCCGCCGGCTCGCCCCCTCGAGCGCCTGCAATCGCACCTCGAATCTCTGCCGAAGCGCCCGCTGCGCCGGGTTCGGCCCCACGACCGCCGCCCGCTGCGCCGGTGGCGGCCCCACGACCGCCGCCCGCTGCGCCAGTGGCAGCCCCTCGTCCGGCGGCGGTCGCGGGCGCTCGCCCGCCCCCCGCCCCGCCGGTGGCGGCCCCACGACCGCCGCCCGCTGCGCCAGTGGCAGCCCCTCGACCGGCGCGCCTCCCGCCGGCAGCGGCCGCTCGCCCGCCCCCCGCCCCGCCGGTCGCGGCTCCTCGATCGCCGCCGGTTGCTCCGCCTGCCAAACCCGCTCCCGCGCCCATCCACAAGGCGGCCGCGCCCAAGACGATCGCCGGCGGCGCACCACGCACGTCGCCAGAGCGGAGCCCGACTGAGGCTCGGGGCGAACTGCCTTCGGATTTCCCTGCGGCTCTTGGAGCGCTCGACGAGTCCGACCTTCCCATCGTCTCGGCGCACGCACGGTCGGACCTTCCCGTGGTCTCGTCGCCACGACCGTCGGACCTTCCCGTGGTCTCGTCGCCACGACCGTCGGATCTTCCCGTCGTCTCGACGCAAAGGCCGGCGGCTCGCGCGGTATCGGCAGCGACGCCGCAAACGTCTCTCACGCCCAGCTCTCACCAAGGCATGGCCGACGATTTCGGACTCGACTTGCCGGAGCCCGCCACGCTTGACTCGCCGACCGCGAGCCGGAGCCGACCGATGTCTTGGCGCGATTCGGACTCGGATCTGCCGGCCGCTCTCTCCGACTTGCCAGCCCTCACGGCGAGCCTTCCCTCCCGGTCAAGCTTCGATCCCTCGGAGAGCGCCGGACTTCCGGTACCTGCCGCAGCGCTGCCCGCGAAAAGACACTCCACGGCAGCACCGGGCCATGACCTTCCCGTTCCGGTCGCGCCTTCCCGGGGGTTCGGCGAGATCGAGCTTCCCAGTGTGGCCGAGGTGTTCCCGGCGCGCACCGGGAGCGAGCCAACGGCATCGGCCCGATCGGTTCCTGAGTCCGAGATGGCTCAGGGCTTCGGCGAGATCGATCTCCCTCGGGAGGCGCCGACCAGCCCAAAGCCTTCGCCGGATCCTCCGATGCACGGCACCTCGGAGGCCTCCGAGTTCCGCGATTTCGAGCTCGCAGAGCCGCCGCCTCCGCGAAGGTCGTCGGGAGCCATAGACGCCGTCACTCGCCCCGAGTCGGGCGGCACTCCCGGCGGGATGAACTTTGGTGAGGTCGATCTCGGAGGAGCCGACGGGTCGAATCCGTCCGATCGGTCCGACGCACTGCCCACGGTCGAAGGCGGTTCGTCAGGGGTCTCCGACACCGACGCTCGCCCGGAGGCGACGTCGTGGAGGCCTCCTGCCGCGGCCTTGGCGGCTTCGCAGTCGGTCGGTCGCGCGGCCTCCCCCGCGTCGGCCAAGCGGCGGGCCTCCCCCGGCAGGATCATCGCCTTGGTTGCGCTCATGCTTCTGTTGACCGGCGGCGCGGCGCTGCAACTGACGCCCTACGGCGCCTATGGGTATCTCGTTGTCTCGGATGTGCTTCGGTCCGGCGATTACGCCCGGGCCACCGCGATGGCCATGCGGGAGGCCGAGGCCATACTCGGTCCGGACACGTACGAAGGGGCCAAGGCGGCCATGGCCTTGGCGTACGCCGCGCACTCGCGAACGCCGCGAGCCAAACCGCTCACGGCATACGGTGCGCTCGTCGACTCGGCAGCCAGCCTGCGGTTCGGCGCGGACACGACGCGCGCATCGCGCGCCAAGCAGCTCCTTCTCGAGCTCCCACTGGATCAGGTCGTCAAGTATCGCGACGTCGCCATCGCCGCGCAGTTCGCCGAAGCGGGCGACTTCGTAAAGGCTCGCAGCAACCTCGACCTCGCGGGCAAGTACGATTCGACGGATCCCGTGCAGGTCGAGATTGCGCTGCTGCGTGGAGACGTGGATCTCGCAATCGGCGACGGACCGGCGGCGCTCAGCGATTTCAAGCGTGCGCTTGCGCTGTACGACGACGCACGCGCGCACTTTGGGCTCGCGCGCGCGTTCGATTCGCTCGGCGAGGCTGCGAACGCCAGGATGGAGATCGGTGCGACGCTCGCCAGGTCGCCGAAGCACGTCGGGGCGCTCACGTTACGCGCCCGACGTCAGAGCGAAGCGGTGGATCCCGCGAGTGCAATCGCGGATCTATCGACCATTTTGGACACCTCCGTCCAGGCGGCCGCCTCTCCGGCCGAGCTGTCCGATGCCTACGCCGCGAGGGCGTGGGTGCGCTTGGAGCTCGGTGAAGCGACCGCCGCTCGGGAAGCGTTTGGGCGCGCGGTCAGCCTCAACCCGTCGAACATCGGGGCGCTGAACGGCGAAGGGCGACTGTTGCTGAACGAAGGGCGCTACGCCGAAGCTCTCGCACGGCTGGACAAGGCTCTCGAGCTCGCTCCCAATTCGCCTCAGACGATTGCAAGTGACGCCGAAGCAAAACTCGAACTCGAACGACTATCGGATGCCAAACAGCAGCTTGTTGCAGCGCAAGAGCGATTCCCGAAGAACACGGCCATTCTTCTGTTGCTCGCGCGAGTCGAGGAGCGCTCCGGTGAGGTCGATGCCGCGGAAGGCCACCTGCGCCTCGCGATCTCGAACGTCGACCCCTTGCGGCCCGAGGCGGTGCTGCCGTACATCGCACTGTGCGAGCTGGACTCTGCTCGTGGCCGCCTGAACGACGCTAAGGCCACCCTCGAGGATGCGAAAAAGGCGCTTCCGCCGTCGTCGGCGCTGGAGCGCGCGTTCGGCGAGTTCGACGAGCGTCAGGGCGACTTTGAAGGGGCGATCGCACACTACCGGTCGGCCATAGCGAAGGGGCCGAAGGACGTTGCCGCCCACTTTCGGCTTGCGGTGGCTCTGCGCCGCGTTCGCCGGTTCGACGAGGCGTCCGCTGAGCTCGATCGGGTCGCCGCGGTGGACCGCGATTATCCCGGAATTTTCCTGGAGCGAGGCCTTCTCTTCGAGGACTCGGGCGACGTAGAGCATGCCATCGAGCAGTTCAAGACGGCCCTTTCGAAGGCGCCCGAGGACCCAGACCTGCAGCTGCGCGTCGGATCCGCTTACGTCGCAATTGGGCGGCCGGACGACGCGCTACCGATGTTGCACAAGGTTCTCGACAAGCGTCCGGCGAGCGCCGAAGCCAACCATTACATCGGTCGCGCTCTGTTGCTTCAGGGCGGGTCGGCACAGCCCGAGGCTCTCCGGTATCTCAAACGCGCGGTCGATCTCGATCCGAATTGCGCCGAATTCCACGTTTATCTGGCGTGGGCCGCAAACGACGTGACGCCGGCGCAGCTGGAGCTTGCTCGGGACGAGATCGACCGCGCCCTTGCGCTCGACAAAATGAACGCCGAGGCTTACTGGCAGCGAGGCGTGCTCGAGCGCATGGAGGGGGCGATCGACGACGCCGTAGCCGACGAGAAGCGCGCGCTCGAGTTGCGTCCCGCAAGGAGCGAAGCGCATGCGACGTTGGCGGAATGTTACGAAGACAAAAACGACGACGCGGCGGCTCTCGCCGAGTGGCCTCGTGCCCTCGCGGGCGACGGCGGCGGGTCTTCGGCGGATGCAACGATTGCACACCCGTACTGGCACTATCGGTACGGCAAGCTTCTGTTCGAGAGGGGCAGCGGTGCCGCAGCGGTCGCCCAATTGGTGCCGGCGGCGGCCGCGGCGGAGAAGCTCGAGAGTCGGCCCGGCTGGGTTGCGCCGCTCGAGTTTCTGGTCGCCGAAGCGCTCCGAGGCGCAGGTCGCCGGGCCGACGCGATCGACCACTATCGACGGTTCCTCGACATCGCGCCGGTCAATTCGCCGGACCGTTACGATGCACAAAAGGCGCTTTCACAGCTCGCAGGAAAGCCCGACCGTTGACGCGCCCCGCGAGACGGGGTGGTGAGCGTTCGTTCGGATGGTACGGTCCCGTCGTGTCCAACGCCGGTCGGGATCTCGCGGGCCGTCTCATCGTGATTACGGGAGCGAACACCGGCATCGGTCGTGCGACTGCGGAGTGCCTCGCCACCCGCGGCGCGACCGTTGTGTTGGCTTGCCGGTCCGAGGAGCGAACCCGGCCCGTGCTCGACCGCATCGTCGCGCGCGGCGGCGATGCCATCTTCGTTCCCCTCGATCTCGGTGCGTTCGCATCGGTGCGCGCGGGCGCCGCACTCATCGATGCGATCGGCCGGCCGATCGACGTCCTCGTCAACAATGCCGGCGTGGCCGGCCAGCGAGGCCTGACGGCCGACGGTTTTGAGCTCGCCTTTGGCACCAACCATCTGGGTCATTTCCTGCTCACGCTGCTTCTGTCCTCTCGGCTCCGCGCAGCCGATCGCGGCCGCATCGTCAATGTCTCGAGTCAGGCGCATTACAAAGCGCGTGGCATCGACTTCGATGCGGTTCGGCGACGGACACCATCCATCACCGGTCTGCCGGAATACGCGGTGTCGAAGCTTGCGAACGTGTTGTTCACGCGTGCGCTTGCGCGGCGCATCGGGCCGAGCGGGGTGAAGAGCTATGCCCTTCACCCGGGCACGGTCGCATCGGATGCATGGCGCCGCATGCCCTGGCCGATCCGGCCGCTCATCAAACTCGGCATGATGTCGAACGAAGACGGTGCGAAAACGTCGATCTATTGTGCGACCTCGCCGGATGTTGCGGGCCAAGACGGTGGTTATTACGACCAGTGCCGGCCGGCGGAACCGAGTCGAGTCGCGGCGGACGCCGCGCTCGCGGACGATCTTTGGAACCGGAGCGTGCAGTTTACCGGGGCGCCCGATTCGATCGCAGCCGGGTAGCGATGCGAGCGGCCTTCACACGTCGGCGTCGAGTGCGGCGGCCATGCGGGCGAACGAGCCGACGCCCAACGTCTCGCCGCGGGCGGTGAGCACGACGCCGGCGGCATTCGCGGCGCGCTCCAGGGCGGCTGGGTCGCGGGCGACGCATGCCCACGCGTTGCGCAGGGTCTTTCTCCGCGCTTGAAAGGCCGCGCGGACGAGCGCTCGGAACGATGCCGTTTCGCACGCGCGAGGAGGGTGTACCGGGACGAACTCGACCACCGCACTCGTGACTTCGGGCGCCGGATGAAACGCGCCGGCGGGTGCGCGAATGACGCGGCGGACGTCGAACACGGCCTGCGCGAACACGCTGAGGGCGCCGAACGATTTCGTATCCGGCGCTGCCGTCAGGCGACGTGCGACTTCGTCTTGCACCATGAACACGACCCGGTCGACGGACGCCACCCGGTCGATCGTGAGCCGAAGAAGCGGACCGACAATGGAGTAAGGCAGATTCCCGCAAAGAATCCGGGGGGAGCCCTTGATTGCATCGCCCAGGAGCGGCCCCCAATCGATCGATAGCGCGTCGCCCTCAAGGATGCGTACGAGCGTTCCCTCAAGCTCGCGCGCGAGCACCGGTACCAAGTCGCGATCGCGTTCGATCGCGATCAGCTCATGCGTCCGCTCCGCGAGCCGTCGGGTGAGGCTCCCGGTTCCGGCGCCGATCTCCACGACTCGCGCGTGCCCGAGCTCTTCGTCTCGGACGCACGCGCTGGCGATTGCCCGCGCAATGGCGTCGGCGACGAGGAAATTTTGGCCGAGGCTCTTTTTCGGGCGCAGCCCCGCATGTCGCAGCACGAGGCGGGGATCGTGCGCCGTCACGGTGACTCTCCACGGGATGGGTCGTCCTGCAGATCGCGGCGGTTCGCGTCGCCGGCGCGCCGGCCGGTGCGGGCGAGGACGATGCGAACCCCGAGGCGACGTAAAACGCGTTCGCCGCGTTCACGAGCGGCGTGCGCCCGCACGCGCACCGCTTCGTTCACGACGGCGGAGATCTCGACCGCGCCGGGGCGAACCCGATCGACGTGAGGCAAGCGCAATCCCGCTTCGAACGGGGGGAGGCTCCAGCACACCTCGATGCCGTGCGCTCGCAGTGCTCCAACCTGAGATGCGAGCAGATCGGGTCGAGACGGCGGAGGTGCCCATACCTGCACGAAGTCCGGGCGGGGTCTCAGGGCCGACAGGCGACCCAAAGACGTCGCCAAAGCACGCTCCGCTTCCGGGCGTTCCCCGTCGACGCGTGGTGGCAATTCGATTCCGAACGAGGCCAGGTAGTGCCTGAGGCGGCGTTCCCGCAACGTCGCCCCAAACGGAAGGGGAGGGGAGAACGGCGCTCGCGATCGAAGGGCGTCGATCCGTGCCGCGAGCGCGTCGAGATCCCCTTTCCGTAGGTCGGCGAGGCCTCTGGGGTCGAGCGGCCGGGCATGTTCGACGACCCGTCGCGCGACCTCGGCTTCGTCAATCTCCGAGCGGTCCGCATCGACGGTCTCCGCGACGCTCGCGAGCGCGCGGGCCAGAATCGACCCGTGCGTCGCGCCGGTTCGGGGCTCGATCCATGCCTGTATGCGGGAAGCCACAATGATGAGGCCGACCCAGTCCCCGCGGCGCAAGCAGGCACCCGCAAACGACGCGACGTCGTCGACAACCAGGTCGAGCGGTGCGTTGCCGACGGGTCCCGCCCACAGCTCGACCGACGCGTCGACGACCAGCCAGATCAGGCCACGATCCCCGCGGTCCATCTCTCGAACGAGCAGGCGCCCGCGACGCGCGCTCGCTTTCCACGCGATTCGCTTGAACGGATCGCCGGGCGCGTAATCCCGCAACTCACGCAGATCATGGCCTTCCGCGGGCCGGCCAGGGCGCTCGGCTGCGGCTGTCCGCCTGGTTCGACCGCCGCGCGGCGATCCGACGAACGCCGAAAGCGTCGCTGGAAGAACCTCGATGCCGAGCGGGTTCGCGAAGAGCAGCGGCACTTCGAAAGCGCCCTTGGCACCGAACGGCGTTACGCTGACTTCGAGCCCCAGGCCGTGAATGCCCCATCGTCCGACCCGAGGCGCTCGCACCGTCAAATCGACGGTCGCGCCGGCATTGGGCGGCAGATCGAGCAGGTCGGGCTCGACGGTGACCGACAGCAGGCTCGACGCGATTGGGCGGAGCCCGCTGACCCGAATGGGTTCATCCCCGCCGTTTCGTAGCTCGCTGCGGATGACGATGCTGCCGCCTCGCGGCACGACGCGAACCCGCCGGGCGTCCGCCCATGTCATCTCGAATCCGGCCGACCGCAACCGCGCCACTCCGACGCGGGCGATGGCTCGCCCCAACGCGATGGCAAGCAGCATCGCGCCGCCGAACCCGACCACGGGCGAGAGGCGTGCGGCGGCCCCAAGTGTGACCATGGCGATACCCGCGACAGCCACATGAAACGTTGCTCGTGTGGGATACAGATGCACGATGGGCTCGCGGTCGGTTTAGCTCACACCGCCCGCACTCCGCGTCGATAGCCGACTCGAGTCAACGCGTCCTCGACCACGCGCTCTCGCGCGCCCGGTTCGGCTTCGGCCTCGGCGATGAGGACGATCCGGTGAGCGAGTACGCTCGAAGCGACCGCGCGGATGTCGTCCGGAGCGACGAAAGGCCGACCGCTCATCAACGCGAAGGCCTTTGCAGCTTGAATGAGGCCCAAGGTCGCTCGCGGGCTTGTGCCGAGGGCCACCCGGACGTGCACCCGGGTGAAGTGCGTGATCGCGACGGCGTAGGCGAGCAGATCATCCTCGATGGTAACGCTCGAGGCGAGCGCCTGAAGCTGCACGACGTCGCGCGGGTCGAGCACGGCCTGAGAGCTGGGCGACGTGACGCCATGTGTTTTGAGCATTTGCGCTTCCTCGCGCGCCGACGGGTAGGTGACCGCGACGCGCACGAGAAAGCGATCGATTTGGGCCTCGGGAAGCGGGTAGGTACCCTCGAGGTCGATTGGGTTTTGCGTGGCGAGCACGAGAAAGGGCGACGGCAGCTCGTAGCGGTCACCCTCGATCGTCACTTGTCGCTCTTGCATCGCTTCGAGCAGCGCACTCTGCGTTTTGGCGGGTGCGCGGTTGATCTCGTCGGCGAGCAGCACGTTGGCGAAAACGGGTCCGGCGCGCAGAGCGAAAGTTCCTTCTCGCGGGGACAGTACATAGGTCCCCGTAATATCTGCCGGCAGCAGATCCGGCGTGAATTGGATGCGCCGAACCGTGCACCCGAGCGCCGCGGCAAAAGCTTTGACCAGCGTCGTTTTGGCCACGCCAGGAACCCCTTCGAGGAGCGCGTGGCCACGAGCCAACATCGCCATGATCAGCGCGTCGATGGGTCGGACGGATCCGACGTAGACTCGGGCCACCTCCTGCCGAACCTGATCGAGACGGTCTCGGGCGGCGGCGATCTCGCTCGCATTCACTGCCGCGCTCACGATCTCCCACTCAGTGTACCATGGCGTTGCGCGTCCACAGCGGCGAGTACGCCGCGGACCCGATGGAGGGCCTCGCGGAGCTCTGCATCGCTCGCGCGGCCGAGCCGCGGCTGGCGCCGGTTGGGCAGGGGCAGCTGGAAACGAGCCAATTGCTTGAGCAGGGCGCCGAGTGCCTTCGCACGCTCGGCGTCCAAGAGTCCGGCCGCCAACGCCAGTGCGATGAGTTGGTCGTGCGCGACGATGCGATCGAGGCCAAGTCGCGTGGCGAGCTGCTCCTCGAGAGCGTTCCTGAGCTCGACCAGCGCGAGCAACCGCGACGTGCCCGCTGAAGCTGAGCTCAGAGCCGCCGCATGCCCGGCGATGCCACCCTGTGCGAGAATCGAGACGGGGCGCGTGAATCGAGACGTCGATCGCTTGTAAGTGCGACCGGCGCGTGTTCCCGCCCAGAATACGACGCCTAGGCCCAAGGCGACCGCTAGGACATACGTGGCGTTCGGCGGCAGGCCTCCTCGTAAGACGTCGATCGCCTCCGCGGCGATGCGACCGACCGCACCGGACGGGTCCGTCCGAAAGGATCCACCGTAGCGTCCCTGAATGGTGAAATCCCCGATCAGAAAGTACAGCTTTCCGGTCCGTGCAGTCGTGCCGATCTCGTGCCCATGCCCATCGGGCGGTACCGCCGCGTCGGCTGCGAAGCGAATGAGAGCGTGCGCGAACTCGAGGTTGCCCGGGTAGCGCAGCATCGCATTCATGGCGACGGATGCGTCGCCCACCGCGACGAGGCGACCCTGCCCGACGACGCCGGCAACGGCGAGCACGACATCCTCGCTCCGACCCCGCACGACCAAAAGGGGTGCGAGCCGATCGTCCGAAAGCCCGGTGGCGTGATTGGTGACGACTCGCTCCACGTTCCGTACGACCGGGTGCACTCCGACCGCATCGGCGACGGCGAACACCGGATTCGATCGGAGCATCGCGTTCGGTCGCTCGGGCAGCGGTACGCGACGGATTCCAAAGTGCTCGAGCAAGACGTCGCCCGTGCCGTAATCGTCCATCAGAATCACGCGGCCGCCGGAACGCATGAAAGCCGACAGCTCGTCGGGGTCGATCTCGCGCTCCGGATGAACGAGCACCAACGCATCGGTGGCCTCCAGTCGACCGAGGTCCAACCTTTGCGCCACGATGACGTGGCCACCGGGGACCTCGCTTCGCGCCATGGCGATGAGCTGCGAAAGGCCCTCCCAACCGTCGTCTGTCGGGTCGAGCGGTTTGGCCCGGGCTGGTAGAGCAATCAGAGCCATCGCGACAGCGATCCGCCCGGCCGAGAGCAAGGCGTTGCGTGGGGGCCGAGCTAGCTCGCCCGCTTCAGCCGATCTTGACCCTGGCACTCTCGTTGCTATCCTTATTTACAAGGGCGATAGCACTCGCTTCGCTCGTCGACGAAGTCATCCTCACACGAGTCCGGAAAGAAAGAGGAGGTCTCGATGTTGCCTCCGTTTATTATCGAGCAAATTCGTCAGCGAGAAGAGCAAGAGCGTGCTCGTTACGAGCAGCCACGTCTGGAGCTGCCGGTGGATCGACCCGCGCCGCACGCTCCCCACGCCCCGGAAGACAAAGGCGAGCGCGGCGTTGTCATCATCGACTTGATGAGAGCCCCGGCCGTCTGAGGGCTGCGCCGCGGCCGCTTGGCTAAGCCGACTCTGTCGACAGCAGTCGGCCAGAGCCCCGGGTGCGGCCAGAGCCCGATCCCGAGCGGTGCTCGACACCCACGCTCGTGGTGACTAGGCTCGCGGCTCATGACCGGCGAGCCGCCTCGCCGACGAAAAGCGCTTTCGCCGCGGGCCCTTCCCATTGATGGTTCTTCGCTTCCTGTTCGGTCTTGCTGTCGCTGTCTGCCTTGTCCCTGCTTGCTATTCGGGGGGCGGCGGGACCGCGCCGCCGCCGAACACATTTTACTACCCCGTCGGCCTGGCCGTTTCGAATCAGGGCGGCAACGCGCTCTACGCCGTCAATTCCGACTTCGACTTGCAATGGAACGGCGGCACGTTGCAGGTCTACGACTTGTTTCTGCTACGGCGTGACGCCGATCTTTTGATCAACGCGAACCTCGGTGTGCCGGGCGCGCCCCTGCCCACCCAATGTTCGGGCAACTCGCCGGCGACCGCCGACTGCATCCCGTTTCTCAGCCCCTGGGAGGCCCCCGGCCAACCGGGGAGTTGCGTCGACACCACCCCCACCCCAAGCGTGCCGGAGGCCAACGGCACCCGCGTGCCATTGGGCGAGGACTGCGCCCCGGCGGTCGACTCGACACGCTACATACAAGACTCTTTCACCATCGGCGCGTTCGCGACGCAGTTGCAGCTGTCGCCGGACGGGTCACGCCTGTTCACACCCGTCACCGGCAATGCGTCGCTCACGTGGGCCGACGTGGTGCCTGACGACGCGAACACCGTTCCGCCCCGGGATGTGACCGTCGCCGCACCCGGTGCCATTGCGTGGACCCCGTCCGCGGCGACGCCCTACGACTCCTCGACCAGCCCATTCGTCATCGACTGCGCGGCGGACGCCAGCGGACAGTGTACGAGGCAAGCCGGCGGTGTCCTTGATCCGGGCAACAGCCGCGGCGTAACGATGCCCGGAGAGCCCTTCGGAATGGCGTTGACCCCCGATGGAACGGCTGTGGCGATCACGCACCAAACGACGACCCAAACGTCGCTGCTCACGAGCGGGTGCGGCGCGCACGCGATCGCCAGCGGCGGCGCGAGCGACGCGGGCGTAGCCGACGATGGGGGCGCTGCCGCAGCCATCGACGACGCTGCGCCCGATGAAGGCGCCCCCGCCGCGATCGACGGAGGCGTGGCCGACGGGGGCGCCGCCGCCGCGATCGACGGCGCCGCGACCGGAGAAGGGGGCGCCGACGCCGCGACGGACGGCACCGCACCCGACGGGGGTGCTGCCGCTACCTCCGACGTCGCCGCCGCGCCGGCATCTCCGGCAGAGGAGACCGTGAGCCTCGTAGCGAGCTGCGAGACAGCAACCCCACCGTCGATGCAATACGTCCTCGGCGGGTCCGCGACGCCGTCCAACCCGGCGGCGACGGCCCCCCCGGTGGGCGGGCTCCCCAACGGCGGCAGCGGCATCGCGGCCATTCCCCACGACAACAGCCTCAATTCGCCGGCCCGTGGGTGCGAGTACACGAACGACACCCCGCCGTGCGTGCGGCCTTCGTTCCTCGAAGCGAACCACAGCAGCGCGCAGATCGACCTGCTCCGTTACTACAACGACCTCGGCTCTTCGCTCGATCGTCCATTCCTCGTCCTCGAGACGGCGTTTCCGCTGACGGCGAATGCGATCGGCACGGACCAGAGGGGCATCGCCATTGACCCGACGCCTCGGATGGCCTGCAGGGCCCGCGCGGCGCAGAATCATGGCGGAGTGCTCTCGGCGGCCGACGACGCGGCCTGCGGAACCGTCCCCTCGCGCGTCTTTATCGCGAGCCGAACCCCCGCGTCGCTCATCGTCGGCCAAGTCGGCGGCATGTCCGCAGATGGGACGACGTTCGACCCCGACCTGCTGGTGATTACCGGCAACCAGCCGGTCGCCAACGGCCCGTCCACCGTCTACCTGGCGCCGATCGTGAACCCGTTGGGACAGTACGAGCTGCGCGTCTTCATCGTTTGCTTCGACTCGAGCCAGATCTTCGTCTACGACCCGGACAACGATTTCGTGGAGAACGTGATCAATGTGGGCCCGGGACCGTTCGCCATGGCGTTCGACCCTTTCGACCTCGAGGACGTGGCGAAGAATGCCGACGTCCCCCTCGACCCCCGACAAGTCGACGGGCAATCGGCCGACGTGGCCCCGGGCACGCCGCACACCTTGAGGAGGTATCGCTTCGCGTACGTGGCCAGCTTCACGCAGTCGTTCGTGCAGATGATCGACCTCGATGACTCGTTGCCGGGCATCAGCCCTCAGACGTACGAGAATGTCGTGTTCACGCTCGGCCAGCCGACGCCGCCGAAAGGGTCGTGACCCATGCGGGCGGCGAGAGTCTTCGGCTTCGCGGGACTGACGGCGCTGCTGCTCGCTACGGGCGTCGTCGTCGTCACGGGTGTCAGTTGCTCGTCGACACCGAGTCCGGTGCCGATTCGCACGTTCGAACGACCCCAGAAAATGGCCGTCGTGTGCCTCGGGGTGAACAGTGCGGACGGGGCCCCCGCGTCCGTGGTCACCCCGCTCCCGCTCGCGGATTGCCCCCCGGTACCCCCTACGGTCATTGGGTCACCTTTCCAGAATCACGTCATGGTGCTCGTCACGCAGCGGACACGCGGTCAGCTTGCGGTCGTGGATCTGACGGGAGGCCAAGTCGTCGACGAAGACCTGTCGACGCCCGGCATCAACTTGATTCCGGTCGGGGCCGATCCGACCGACGTGGTCGTCACACCCGATCTGTTCCTGGTGGAGGGGGACACGGCGGTTCCGTCCCTCGTCTTCGTGGCGAGTGCCGCGACGAACCAACCGGCCATCTACAGCATTCCGAGCTCGAAGCTCTTGGGCGATTCGATGGGGCTCGACGCTCAGCCACCGGAGCTCACGAGCTTTGCGGCATGTTCGCTCCCCCAACCTCCCCAAGCGCTTGGCGTCGCGACTGCCACGTCGGGGGGGGATGCCGGCGGCCCGGCCTACGTCGTCGTCGTGCTCCTGCGCGCGTTCCTGGGAGCTCCGGCCCAGATCGTCACGGTGGATCCGAGGCCGTTCTCCACGACAATCCAGCCGGGTACGTTGCCCCCGTGCACGATCTTGGGCCAAGCACCCTTTTCTGGCGCGGTGCCGGCCACGGGGTTGGCGTCGGCATGGCCCGACGGCGTGGTATACGCGGACGCTGGCGATCTCCAGGCGAATGAGCCGCCGCTCGGGCCAAGTTGCGCGTCCCCGGGTTCGGTCGGGAACGCAATGGCCGGTGCGGCTGGGGGTGGCGATTCCGGTGCGCTGGAAGCGGGGGCGCCGGACGCGGGGGCCGCGGTGGACGCGGGTCCCGCGATGGTCGAAGAGGCCGCGGGCGATGACTCCGGTGCAGCGGACGCGGGCGATGCGACGGCCGAGGCGGCCGCGAGCAACGACTCCGGGGGCCCAGACGCGGCGGGCGCGACGCCCGGCGGTGGCGATGCCGGTCCCGCGGTGGGCGCCGGTCAGCCCGCGTTCGGCGCCGGCGTCCTGGTCCCGCCCGTGGGTCCCCCGCAGCCGACCGCGATGGTCCTTCGGGACGACGCGCCCATCGCCTACGTCGCGGATGAGTCGGTCCCCCTCATCCATGTCCTCGACCTGACCGATCCAGCGTCACCCCGCGAAATCGGCCAATTCGTCGCAACGAGCGTCGCGAACCCTTCGCGTCAGGTCCAGGTCGGCGGTCTCGCACTGAGTCCCACGACGAGCGATCTTCGGCGCTACCTCTACGCCATCGACATGAACGCGGGCACGCTGATGGTCTTCGACGCCACGAGCCCTACACCCCAGACCCCTGCGCAAACGCCGCTCCTTCGGCCCCATGCGGAGCTGAATCCGTTCGTGCCTCCCGACCGCCTCTCGTTCTCCGCGCCCGTGGCGACGATGACGTTCGCTCTGCACGATTGGCCGCTCGTTCCGCCGTCGCCCAACACGGACGAAGTCCATGCGTACACGGGCCTGCTCTGCAACCCGAACCCGAACGCGGCGGGGTCCCTCGGCGGAACGTTCGTGGACGGGGGGCTCGGCGGGTACTACCGCACCGATGAGGTGGCCGTCATTCAGCCTCAAGGCAGCGGCGTGGAGGGCTGGCCCGTGCGGCTACGAGGCGTCTTCGGGTTCGTGACGCTGTCGAACGGCGCGATCGTGGTCGTGGATGTCGACGACTGGGACGCTCCGTGCCGCCGGCCCGATCCGATGAATACCGTCGATGGCGGTCCCGCCTTTCAGCTGGGCGTGCTCGACGTGCCGGAGCCCGCCCCGCTCTCGGCCGACGATCTCGACCCCTATCACGCGCCGAGCACGGTCCTGACCTACGACAGCAATACCGGCGTCACGCAGGAAGTCTTCTTCCCCGTATCCGCTCCGAATCGCATGCGCTCGGAGTTCTTGTTGCGTAACGATCCGACCTCGGGCGAGCACGAACCCTACGTTTCCGTCGTTCCTCAACTGTACGATTCGACGGGCGCCGTCGTGTCGTACACGAGTGGCGGAACGGCCGCGCTGATCCTGCCGACCGCCCTGTCGCCTGGATTTGCGGATCCGGCGTACATCGAGAACCCTACGGCAGTAGACCTGGAGTACACGTATATTTCCACGCCGCTGGCCACCGCGAGCGGTCAGGCGGGCGCGGGTGCCGCCGTGCTGTTTCCTGGTGCAGCGGCAACGGTTCCCGGGGTGCGTGTCTCGCTCGATGACCCCACGGCTCATATCGACCAGGACTGGTCGGTCACCTACGAAGGCGTGTTGCCTACGGCCAATGGCATTTTCGCCGACATCGCCTCGGCGGATGGCAGTTATGAGACGCTGACCTTCGCTCCCGCGCCGGCGTCGGAGGATGCGGGCGCGTCGAACGGCGCGGACTTTTGCGAGCGTGGGATCGAAGACTGGAATACCGGTCGGCTCCGCGCGAGCGCAGCACTCGACGCGATGACGGCTGCCGGACTCTCCCCTCCTTCTTACGTCCAAAACCTCGCCCAATGGAGTGCGGACTACATCGAGATCACCGACGATCTTCTCGCCCCAGGGGACCCGTACTGGTCGCTGCCCGTGAAGTCGCCGTCCGGAGGTCTGGAGAACCCTTGCTGGCAAGGGCTCACCGTCATCGACGGGACGGCGCTCGACGACGATGCTGCCCCGTCGATCGCGAACGAGCGCTACAACGCCTGCTTCCAAACGTACAATTCGGCCTCCAACGACGACTCCAACTACACGCGCGATTTCCCGATCCTGCAGGCGACCGACAACGCTCTGGTCGTGGGGCGCTTCGCGTGGCCCACGAGCACGGACGAGCTGCCGACCAACCGAACCATCGTGGGTCCCGATCCGAGTAACGTCCCTTACCTTAGGCTGGCGACATGCTGCTTCCACCACCAGGCAGGCTTCAAAGTGAGGGCCGGTGGCGAGTGGGTGACCACGGGCCAAATCGGCCAGAATCCCGGCGTCGGACTCCTGAATCACGTCGTCGCGCAACCGGGGACGGGGGCATGCGTGGTCAATTGCAACGATCCCACCCAAGCGCTCCTCAATGCCCGCTCGTTCGAGGTGCCTCCGCCCCTGAGTGCCTGCAATCCGGCGATGTCGAACGGCTCGTTGCCCCTGCCCATCGACCGAAATAGCGTGCTCGCGATGCGCAACCCGATGCTCTCGTTCGTGATGTGGGGGGGCTGCCCGCCGCTGAACGCGACCGACGGCGGCGCCGTCGACGCCCAAGGGGACCACACGTTTTCGGCTCGCGATCAGCATTGGCAGTTCTCGCTGCGCGGGGGATTCACTCCGGAGTCGGTCGCACTGCAGGGGACGTCGGGCACTCCGGTCTCGCCGCAGTCGATGCTCTACATCGCTCCCTTCGAGCAGCTTGCCGTTGTCGATGGCGCTCAGAACGGTCCGGGGCTCGTCGTCATCGACGTGAACACACTGGGCTTCGCTCACGCGCCGTACTTCTGATTCGTGTCTGGCGGCTCATCCGCCAGTCGTGGGCACCACGGTGGACCTGCGACCTCACCCTTGGTACTCCGAATCGAGTCGCTGATGTCGAAGGCTCGCGATCCGTTGACGCCCGTCATGCGTCAGTACCAGTCGGCGAAAGCGGTCCATCCGGATGCCCTTCTTTTTTTTCGCATGGGTGATTTCTACGAGTTGTTCTTCGAGGACGCGGTGGTCGCCGCGCGCGCGCTCGATCTCACGCTTACGGCGCGCAACAAAGGCGCGTCCGACGAGATCCCGATGGCGGGCGTGCCTCATCACGCGGCGAGCGGGTACGTAAGACGACTGCTCGATCAGGGGTTCAAAGTCGCGATATGCGAGCAGATGGCGGACCCCGCCAAGATCAAAGGCATCGTCCCGCGCGAAGTCGTGCGCGTCGCGACGCCTGGAATTGCGTACGACGACACCGGGATCGAGTCTCGCGAGAATCATTATCTGGTGGCGGTCGAGAGGGGGCAGCTTGCAACGTTCGGCATTGCTGCGCTCGACGTGTCGACGGGCGAGCTCGTCGCTTGCGAGTCGGAGGACAGCCCCAGCGCTCTGTCGGAGCTCGTGCGTCTCGATCCGCGCGAAGTCCTTCTGGGGCCCGGCGCGGCGGACGTTGCCGCATCTCTGTCCGCCGCACTTCCCCGCGCGGTCGTCCGAGTCGAATCCGGAGTCATGACCGAAGGTCATGCCGACCTGGTCCTCGATGATCAGCTGGGCGCCGGCGCAGCCCGAGCATCGAGCGCCGGGGCCTGCGCACGGCGAGCCGCGGCACGTTGTGTGGCGACGGCGCGAGCCTGCGAGGCGGGTCGGCGACTGCCCGTGGCCCGACTCGAGTCGTACGTGATCGGAGAGACTCTGCTCATCGACGAAGCGACGCAGCGTCACCTGGAGCTTGCGCACTCCGTCGAGGGGTCGTCGCGCGGTTCGCTCTTGGCGCACGTCGACACCACGGTGACGGCGCCGGGAGCTCGCTTGCTCCGGCGGCGTTTGCTCGCGCCTCTCGCGCGGCTCGCGGCCATCCGGCGCCGCCACGACGCCGTGGAGCTATTCGTGATGCATCCGGGCCTGCGCCAAGAGCTGCGGACCCATCTCGCGGACGTCTCCGACATCGAACGTTTGGCCGTCAAACTCGCGCTCGACCGAGTGTTGCCGCGAGATCTGGTTGCACTTCGCCGCTCGCTGGGCGCGCTCCCGAGAATCGCGGCCGCGCTCGCTCGCTGCCCCGACGCGTCCGCCCGGGAGGCGTTGGGCGTCGAAGCCGGCGGGCCCTGGATTGACCTTTGCGGAGAGGCTTTGTCGCTTCTCGACCGTGGCGTTTCGGCCGACCCGCCCGCGCGGGCGACCGACGGCGGTGTCGTTCGCGATGGCTTCGATGCATCGCTCGACGAGGCGCGCCAGTTGATGCGTGGGGGCCAACGAATGATTGTCGAGCTCGAGGCGCGCCTTCGCGAGTCGTCCGGCATTTCGAGCTTGAAGCTGCGAACCACTCGAGTGTTCGGCTGGTACGTCGAGGTGACCCGCTCGCAAGTGAACAAGGCGCCCCCGACCTGGCGTCGCAAGCAAACGATCGCGGCGGGTGAGCGGTTCACCTGCGATGACCTGGACGTGCTCGCGGATCAACTCGCCCACGCCGAGGAACGCGCTTCGGCGCGGGAGTCCGAGCTCTTTACGGCCATCGTTCGCGATCTGGCGGCGTATCGCGAGCGGCTCCGAACCGTGGCGGGTCGACTCGCAGAGTGGGACGTGGCAAGCGCCCTTGCCGAAGTCGCCCATCGCGACGATTGGGTTCGCCCCGAGGTCGACGACTCGCTCGATCTGTGTCTCGAGGACGCTCGGCACCCGGTCGTGGAGAGCCTCGCCGCCTCGGGCTGCTTCGTTCCGAACGACGTGACGTTGAGTGCGGCCGAAGGGCGGCCGCGGCTCTGGCTGATCACCGGTCCGAACATGGCCGGCAAGTCGACGCTGATGCGTCAGACGGCTTTCTGCGTCATTCTCGGTCAGATGGGGGCGTTCGTTCCGGCGCGCCGTGCGCGCATCGGGATCGTCGACCGCGTGCTCACGCGCGTCGGCGCGAGCGACAACCTGTCGCGCGGGGAGAGCACGTTCATGGTGGAGATGAAGGAGACGGCGAACGTGTTGCGGCGCGCCACGAGACGCTCGCTCGTCGTGCTCGACGAGATCGGTCGAGGCACGAGCACCTACGACGGTCTTGCGATCGCGTGGGCGGTCGCCGAGCACCTGCATGACGTCGTCATGTGCCGCGCCTTGTTCGCGACGCACTATCACGAGCTGACCGGTTTGGCCGATCTGCGGCCGGGCACCTGTGAAAATTGGAGCGTGAGCGCCCGCGAGCACGCCGGTGACGTCGTCTTCTTGCACAAGCTGCAGCGGGGGCCCGCTTCACGAAGCTATGGCGTCGAGTGTGCGCGTCTCGCCGGGCTGCCCGAAGGGGTACTTGCGCGAGCGAGAACCGTTTTGGCCGAGCTCGAGACGGGCGGAGCACTTCCGAGCGGCGCGCCGGCATCTTTGCGTGGGCGGTCTCGCGACGGTAGACCGCAACTCGATCTCTTCGCCGGATCGGTGGTCCAGCCTACGCCGGCACACCCCGCACTCGAAACCCTGCGCAACGTGGACGTCGATCGGTTGACCCCTCTCGACGCGCTACAGCTGGTCGCAAGCCTCAAGCGCATGACGATCGAGTCGTGAGTCCAAACCGCACGGGTGTGCTGCCGTATGGCGCCGTCGCGTTCGCCGCGTGCTCGTGGGGTACCTGGGCGGTCTGGTTGCGGCGGGCCGAAGCCATCGGCGCGATGCCTGCTGCACTGGAAGCCACCATCGTCATGGCCGTCATCACGGTGGGGTCGGCTCTTTCGATGCTCGGCGATCGCAAGACAAGGCCCGCGTCGAAGAGCGCCCGCGCCTGGGTGGCATGGCTCGGCGTCAGCGATGCGTTCAACGTCCTGCTCTTCTTCGCGGCGTACAAGATCACCATTACCGTTTCGGTTCTCACTCACTATTTGACCCCCGTTCTGGTAGCCATCGCGTCGCCGCTCCTGCTCCGAGAGCGGCTCACGCGGCGGACAGCCTGTGCCGTCGCGGCATCGCTGGTGGGCCTCGCCGTCATGCTGGGGCGACCGGACGGGGACGTAGCACCGAGAGGTTTGTGGACGAGCGCGGCGCTCGGAGCGACGAGCGCGGTGTTCTATGCGTCCAACGTCGTTGTGAACAAGTTCGTCGTCGATGATTTCTCGACGAGCGAGACGATGTTTTGGCACGGCATCGTGGCGACCCCACTGCTGGCCGCCTTCGTACCCTCGGCGGCTTGGGGCGCAGTCAACCCGTCGGCCGTTTGGTTTCTATCCTGCATCGCAGTCTGGCCGGGCCTGCTTTCCGCGTTGATGTTCCTGTGGGCGCTTCGGCGTATGCCGGCGGCTCACGCTTCGACGCTGACCCTCCTCGAGCCGCTCGTGGCCGTGCTCTTGGGAGGCCTTGTGTTCGGTGAGAAGCTCGGAGTCCGTGCTTTGGTGGGCGCCGCGCTCATCCTGGGAGGGTCGCTTGCAGTGATGACGCAGGGCGCCACCGGATTCGTGCGGAAAGGGCTGCGGGAAGCCCACGTCGGTCTGGAACCGTGATCGATCGAACGTCGGGGTGACCCGAGGAGATCACTCGTCCACGGCGAACGGATTGAAATTCGTCCCTCGATCGAAATAGTCTTCGTGCTCCGATCGCTTGAGGCGGTTTACGATCCAGTAGGTCACGGGCGTGAGCGCGACTTCGACGAACACCTTGAATAGCCAGTTGTGAATGACGATTTGAACGATGGTGGTGCTCTTCCAGATGCCGAAGAACGAGAGCGGATAGAAGAGTGCCGAGTCGACGAGTTGTCCCGCGATCGTCGATCCGATCGTCCGCGTCCAGAGATAGCGGCCTCGGGTCATCAGCTTCATCTCGGCCAGGACGAAAGAATTCACGAAGTCGCCCGCCCAGTACGCAGCGAGCGATGCCACGGTAATCCGCCATGTGTTGCCGAACACCACTTCAATCGCCGGTTGCAACACGCGATTGAAAGGCTCGTTCGGGTCCGCTGGCAGATGAATGACCACGGCGCTCATCGAAGCAGCGAAAGTCATCGTGCCGAAGCCGACCCAGATGGCCTTTCGGGCTCGCGCGTACCCGTAGACCTCCGTGAAGACGTCGCCGAAAATATACGAGATAGGAAAGAATATGTTGCCGGCGCCGAAGCTGATGCCGCCGATGCCCGGCGCGTGAAGGACCACCGTCTTGCCCGGGCCGATCAGGTTGGAGCAAAGCAGAACCGCGACCGAGGCGCTCAGAAGGACGTCGTAAAACTTGTAGCTGCGGGCGGTTCCGTGAACGGTCATGGGTGGATGCGGAAAAAGTGACGGCTCGAGCTTGCCATGGCCGGCGGCGGGGCGGCACCCTAAAGGAGACGCGCGGTTGCCCGTCTGCTACGACATCGGCAGCGAGCCGAACGTGCGGCCGCGATGGGGACAGATCGTGCGAATCGTGGTCACTGGAGCAGCGGGGTTCATCGCGTCGAACTTGATCCCGCGCCTGCTCGCGGATGGCCACGACGTGGTCGGCGTCGACAACCTCTTCCTCGGCAAGAAAGCTCATCTCGATCCGGTTCTCGGCAATGCGCGCTTTCAGTTTCGAGAGCAAGATTTGCTCCCACTTCAGGACACGGTCGATCTCTTTCGATCCGTTCAACCGGATCTCGTCTGGCATCTCGCCGCGAACAGCGACATCAGTTACGGGACTACCCACACGGACTTCGATCTGAAGGGTGGGACGATCGTCACTTACAATGTGCTCGAAGCCATGCGGTTGAGCGGCGCCCGGCAAATCATTTTCTCGAGCAGCGGTGCGGTCTACGGCGAGCCGACTGTGATGCCGACGCCCGAGGTCTACGGACCGCTCCTTCCCATCTCACTCTACGCAGCAAGCAAGCTCGCTTGCGAAGGGCTCGTTTCCGCGTACGCCCACAACTACGACATCCAGGCGTGGATCTTCCGTTTCGGAAACATCGTGGGGCCGAACCCGACCCACGGTGCGATCTACGATTTCGTGCTCAAGCTGCGGAAAGACTCGAGTCGGCTGCGGGTTCTCGGAGACGGCACGCAGTCCAAGCAGTACGTCTACGTCGAGGACTGCTTGGATGGCATGCTGCACGGTTACCGTGCCGCCAACGAGCCGCTCAATTACTTCAACCTTTCGGCGGAGGGGCATACGTCGGTTCGGTACATGGCCGAGCGCACGCTCCTGACCATGGGTCTCGACACCGTCCCCATCGAATACTCCGGCGGGTCGCGAGGCTGGCGTGGCGACGTGCCCGTCGTGCGGCTCGACGCGAGCAAACTCGCCAAAGTTGGTTGGAAGCCGCGCTTTTCGAGCGACGAAGCGGTCGATCGAGCGATTGGCGATGCGGTAAGGCAGCTTGGAGCATCCGATCGATCGTGACCGAACGGCCCGGCCCGGAGCTCACGCGGGCCGATCCGCTCGAAGCCATTGCAACGTGGTTCGAAGGGTGTCCTCCAGACGGTAGGTCCGTGCGTACCCGAGTCCCATGAGCTTGCGTGGATCGCCCACGATTCGCATGTCGTCGACGGCACGAACCTGGCTTCGCTCCTCGACGACGTCGAACGACGCGCGAGCACAGTGCCGCAAGGCTTCCATGATGTCGAAAAGCGGTACCGGCTCTCCGTGGCAGATATTGTAGAAGCCCCCGGCCTCCCCCTGCGTCGCGACGAGCACGAGCGCAGCCACGCAATCGCGCACATCGACGAAGTCGCGCACCGGCTCGAGATTGCCGACCCGAACGGTCGTCGTCGTGCCTGCCTCGACGCGCAGCACTTGCTCGGCGAACTGACTCAACGCATCGCCCCGCTTGCCGGCCCCGATGATGGCGAAGGGCCGCACATGGATGGCGCGCAAGCCCTCCGATCGCCACGCCTGGCGACACAAGAGGCCTTGCGCGACCTTGCTCACGCCATAGGGGCTCGTAGGAAGAAGGGGATCGTCCTCGCCGACGGTCGGTCGCGTCCGGGTCGTGTCGCCGTATTCGGCGCTCGAACCGACGGAGACGAAGGTTGCGTGGGGAACGTGGTGAAGGACCGCACGCAGCAAGTGGAGCGTGCCGAGCAAATTGACGCCGAAGGTCGCCTCCGGATCCGCGAACGAGGTAGCGATGTGGTTCAACGCGGCCAGATGGAAAATGCGGTCGGGTCTGGCTCTCTCGACCGCCGCGGAGACCGCGAGCTCGTCGCGGAGATCCGCGTGCACCCGCCGCACGGTCCCGGAGTCCGGCGGCTCTACCCGGCGCGTCAGACCGAAGACCTGATCTCCGCGTTCGACGAGCAGATCGGCGAGCCAGCCGCCGATGAAGCCGTCTACCCCGGTGATGAGCGTCTTCATGCGCGATCGAATCGGACGGTAGTCCCCGATCGGGAGGCCGCGTAGGCCGCATCCACGACCTCCATCGCGCGCAGTCCATCCACCCCGTTGCCCAAAGGCTCGTCGCGCTCCGCGACGGCGCGAGCGAACTCGGTCCATTCCGCCTTCCATGAGGCATCGCCGCCCCGATATTCGGTGGTCTGATAGGAGAAGGGCCCCCGGGGGTCGTGCTGGCTGAAGACGAGCTTCTCCACGCCATAGCTTGCGCCGAGCCCCTCGACCGAGAGCGATCCCTTCTCTCCGTAGATCTCGAAGTCGAAGTGGTTGATCCACTGCGTCAGGCTCGCGTGAACGCTCGACACCACGCCGTCGGCGCTTCTCATGAGGAGGAAACCGTTGTCTTCGAGGGGCGCAATCGGCCAACATGTCGTGCTCATCATTCCCGTGACATGCGTCATTTCCCCGAGAAACCAGCGGAACAGGTCCACCAAGTGAACCCCCTGTTCCATGAGCTGTCCGCCGGGGACGATCTTCGGATCGGACCTCCACTCGAGGTGCAGCCCCGTCCTCCCGGCGATTCCGTATCGGCCCCGGCCGAAGGCCGGTTTGCCGATCGCGCCTTGCGCGAACAATTCGCGGGCGCGGACGACGGCCGGGTGGTGGCGGTGATTGAATCCGCATTTGAGCACGCACCCCGCACGCTTCGCGGCTTGCGTCATCGCGCGCGCCTCTTCAAGCGAGTAACTCAGGGGTTTCTCGCAGAGGACGTGCTTGCCGGATTCGAGTGCGGCGATCGAGATCTCCGCGTGGCTGTCCGGGTAGGTCAAAACGAGCACCGCGTTGATGTCGGGACGCCGGATGGCGGCTTGCCAGTCCGTTTCCACGACGGCGTTGTGCGGCTTGGCGAGGCGTTCCGCGCGCTCTCGGTGTCGGTCGACGACGAGCGCAATCTCGTAGCTCGAGTCGTCGGCGATGGCGGGCGCACGGCGACCGGCCTGAAGGCCTGCGCCGATGATGGCGACCTTGCGCTTGGCGCTCATGACCTGCCGAATCCTTCGTACTCGAATCCTGCGGCCTTGACCTTGGCCGGGTCCAGGTAGTTCTTCGTGTCGACCAGCAGGGGTCGGGCCATCGCCTGCGCGACGTCTCCGCCGACGTCACGAAACTCGGGCCACTCCGTGAGCAGCACGAGAGCGTCGGCCTGAGCGGCAAGCTCGACGACCGATCCGACTCGGCGTACCGAGATCGCTGCCTCCCGCAGCTCATCCGGATCCGCCTGCGGATCATAGGCCGCAGAGACGGCTCCGGCTTGCGTCAGCCGTTCGATGACCTTGAGAGCCGGCGAACGCCTCACCGTCGACGTGCCGGCCTTGTACGTCAGCCCCAAGAGCCCGATCGTTCGGCCTACGAGCGTGCCGAGCCTTCGTTGGAGAATGGCGACGACCTGGTCGAACGTGCCTTCGTTGACCGCGAAAATGGCATCCAGTAGCGGTGCCTTTTGCCCGAGCTCGTCCGCGAATGTTTTCAGCTGCCGGACGTCCCGCGCGAGCGTACCTCCGGAGAACCCGAGGCCGGGCGTCAGCAATGCGGCGCGGCCGATTCGCTTGTCCAGCCTGAGCGCCTGCCCGACGGCCACGGCGTCCGCCCCGAGGCGGGCGGACAGATTGGCGATCTCGTTGATGAATGTAATTGAAGTGGCGAGAAATGTGTTCAAGGCGTGCTTGACCATCTCGGCGCTCTTCAAGTCCATCGTGAGCTTTTCGGTCGAAAATGGCTGGTAGAGCTCAAGCGCCGCCTGTGCGTGTTGGGGGTTGGCGCTGCCTAGGACCAACATGTCGGGTTCGAGAAAGCGGGCGATGGCCTGGCCGAGCTTGAGGTTCTCGGGCACGTAGACGATGCCCGATCGCCAGCTCGGGTTGATCTCGTGCACGACCGCGTCGAGCCGCTCGCATGTGCCGAGCGGAACCTGGCTGGTGACGAGGATCGGCGTGTCGTGTCGCAGGTGCGGTGCGGCTCCGCGTGCCGCTCGCGCGACCGGTGAGATGTCGACTTCGTCGCGGTCGTTGACCGGGGAGTCGTAGGCGATGACGACCCAATCGGCTTCAGCCACGGCCTCGAACGACCCCTCGAACTGCAAGCTGCCGCTTCGGGCATGTCGGCCGAGCGCTTCTTCCAGCCCAGGCTCGTAAAGGGGGGGATGCCCTTCGCGCAGGCGGGACAGCCGCGCGGGATCGGTCTCTATGCCCGTGACGCGATACCCCTTCTCGCAGAAACCCACCGCGTTGACCGATCCAAGATGCCATAGACCGATCACGACCACCCGGCGTCGCTTCGTCTCCGAACTCATAGCGTCTCTACGGTGAGGCGGAACTTTTCCTTGCCGAGCAACCTTCGCGCAGCCGCGCGCACGGCTTCTTCGGACGTGCGCCGGACCGTCCAGCCGAGCGTGCGGATTTTGCTCGTATCCAACAAGACGACGGGCTGATCTCCAGGCCAGCCCACCTGCGTCCCCGTGAATTCGTAGTGCACGTTCTCGAGCCCCATCTCCTCGATGATGATCTCGGCGATTCGCATGACCTTTGTCGTCGACATCGTCCCCAGGTTGAACAAAACTGGAAACGGCCCGCCGTCCGTCGCGTGGTACGTGAAGAGCATTCCGTTGATGCACTCCTCCACGAGAAAGTAATTCTTCTCGCCGCGGCCGGTGCCCAAGATTTCGAGTTGCTTGGGTGTTTTCTGGAGTTTTTTTACGAAGTCATGGATGACTCCGTGGTTCGTGCGCTCGCCGATTACGTTTCCGAAGCGGAAAATCCAAGCGTGAATGCCGAAGAGATTGCAATAGCTGGAGATGAACGCTTCGCTGGCGAGTTTGCCTGCCCCATAAAGAGACAACGGAATCAGCGGCCCCGAGTCCTCCCGGAAGATGCCCTGGATCGATTCCCCATAGACCGCCCCGGTGGACGCAAAGAGCAGGTCCTGGATGCCGGCTTCGACCATGGCCTCCAGCACGTTGCACGTTGCGATGACGCCGTTGTCGAGATCGATGCGACGTTGGGTGTATCCGGACGGGATGTCGGTATTTGCGCCGAGATGCCAAACGATGTCGTGTCCGACGATGGCCTTCTTCAAGTATTCCCGATTGAGGAGATCCGCGCGATGCAACGTGACCTTGCCGTCGCGTGCATAGGCAGCGACGTATTGGTCAGTCGACAGACTGAGATTGTCGTACACGGTGACGTGGCAGCCCGCCGATACGAGCAAATCGACGGCGTGGCTCCCGATGAAGCCCGCGCCGCCGGTCACGAACCACCGCTTCGCGCGGTCGCTATCGAGCAATACCTGACCGCTACGCGAGGAGTCCGTCTTTGCGGCGTTGGACGCGGGCATCGAGACGTGCCGTGCCATACCCTGGGCGGCGCGCTGGTGCAAGGAGGGCGCTGTCCGCACTGGCTACGATCCGCCTCGTCCCGCCCGGTCGTAGTGCCCCAACAGGCCTCCAAGCCTGACCCGAAGCAGGTCGATCGGGTCGGTCATGGACGCGCGCAGTACGCGGATCTTCGACGGGCGCCGTTCCATGTTCTGAACGACCGGAACGCGCCGGATCGAGGCGCCGAGACGGATCGCCGCATAGAGGTACTCGACGTCGTACATGCCGCCCGAGACCATCTGCAGGCTGGCCAGCTCGCGGATGACGGCGCCGCGGAAGGCTTTGAACCCGCATTGGGTATCGTGGAAACGATGGGATCCGAAGACAATGACCCGTTGCGCGGCGAAGAGGGCGCGCGACAGAACATAGCGCGCCGGCTCAGCCAGATTCCGGGTCAGGGGGCGCTCGCCGATGACGATATCGAATCCGAGGTCGTCGATGAGGGACAAGAACTCCTCGATATGCTCGAGCGGGACGGGCAGATCCGCGTCCATCGTGAAGACGACCGCTCCGCTCGCGGCGAGCGCGCCGATACGGACGGCGTCGCCCTTTCCGCGGTGGCGTCCGTCGAGCTGCCGGATGGCGATCCGCTCGCCGTGAATCTGTCGGCAGCTTTCGGCGTAGCGTCGGATGGCGACCTTGTAGATCTCTGCGCTGTCGTCCACGACCAGGACCTCGAAGCGATCGCGGGGCAGCCGGGACAGATGCGACGTGAGCGCGTCGAGACTCTCGGTGATCTCGGTCTCTTCGAACGTCGGAATGACGAAAGACACGAGCCGTGTCGAATGGGCCGATTCGTTCATCGAGAGTTGCCCTTCAGCCGTAGGTCGGTAGCCGACGGTTCCCGCAAACTCCGCAGAGCTCCCAGCGCGGTCGCCTGCCCATCAAGCGAAAGCGAGAATCCCCGAGAGCCTGGCTCCCGCACTCGCGCTGACGTTGCTCGCATGGCGGCATCCTTACTACGGCCCTTATCGTGCAGACAGGCTTCCGGTGCCTTGCGGCACGTTTCGCGGTATCGTCCGCGACGCCCATGAATCGCCCGACGACCGGGTTGGTCTTTGCCGTGGCACTCTGCGCCGCGGCGTGCACACCGACTCCGAACGCTGTAGCCCCGGTCGCTGCGTCGTCGCCGAATAGGGGTCTCGGCATCCGGTTGAATCGAGGGATGAACCTCGGCGATGCGCTGGATGCGCCGAGCGAAGGAGCTTGGGGCGTGAGGCTGAGCGCTACCGATTTCTCCGCCGTGAAACGGGCCGGCTTCGATCATGTTCGTCTGCCCATCCGATTCAACGCGCACGCCGGAGCTACGGCCCCGTACAGCGTGCTCCCGCAATTCTTCGAGCGGGTCGATTGGGCCATTCGTCAGGCACTCGACTCCGGACTGGCCATCGTGATCGACTTTCACCACTACGAAGAACTGATGGCGGATCCGGAAGCGCACCGCGAGCGGTTTCTCGGCATCTGGCGGCAGATCGCGGAGCGCTACGAGAATCAGCCCGGCACGGTCGCATTCGAGCTCTTGAACGAACCGTGTGATGCTCTCGTCGCTTCCGTGTGGAACGAGATCCTCGCGGACGCGCTCAGGATCGTGCGCGCGACCAACCCTTCCCGCACCGTCGTCGTCGAGGGAGTGTTCTGGGCGTCGGCGAAGAACCTTCGAGACACGCTCGTCATCCCCGACGGTGACCCGAACCTCGTCGGCAGCTTCCACATGTATCAACCGATGCTGTTCACACACCAAGGCGCGGACTGGATGCCGGGCGAATACCAGACCCACGGCGTGGCGTTCCCAGGTCCGCCACAGACGCCGATCGTGCCGGTTGCGGCGGCAAATGCGGTCGCTTGGGTCCGCAACTGGTTCGATCGATACAATCGAGAGCCCGCCGATACGAATCCCTGTAATGGGGGTGCGATTAGCGAGCAGCTCGACATGGCCCGTGCCTGGGGGGACCGCCATCACTTGCCGGTCTACATGGGTGAATTCGGTGCCGACGACGTCGGCGACCCGACGTCTCGCGCCGCGTGGACCCGGACGACACGCGTGCAGGCGGAGCGACGCGGCTTCGGGTGGGCTTATTGGGACGACGGCGGACGCTTTCAAGTCCTCGATCGGGCGACCGGACAATGGATCCCGTCCTTGAAGGCCGCGCTGCTCGAGTGAAGCGGTGGGTCATTCCCACCTTGAAGACGCAGCGCTAAAGTGACATCGTCGGTGGCCGATGACGGCGTTTGCGCCGCTGGCGGCGGTGGGCGAATTCTTCCTCTTGCGCAACGCCGCGCGCCCCGTGCGTGCCTACGGTCCAGCCCAGCGTGACCGGATGGCCCGCCACCATGCCGCGGGCGATCGGCGGTTTCGCTCCGCGCGCCGGCTGATCGATCCAGGACCTGCGGCGCTGCTCCTCCGGGAGGCTATTCTCTGCTACTTGCGCGCGTCCGCGATTGCACTCGCGCCCGACGCTCCGGACGATGCGCTCACGCCCGAAGCACTGGGAAGGGACGTTCCGGCCGTGCCTGCAGATCCGGTCGCGCCGCACGTCGCCGAGGACAGCGATCGCGTGCGCAGAGCCATCGGCTCGGCGGACCCTCTATTTTTCGATAGCCTCGATCGCGACGAGCTGGAGCTTACGCGCTCGGCCTTGGATCGAGCGGCGTCGATGCTACGGGGTGCGGCAGAGGTGCGCAGCACGGCGCACCTCCGGGGAACCCGATTCGGACGCGTTGCCGGGTGTGTGCTGCTGGTCGCCGCGGCCGCGTACCACGTCGCGCGCTGGAGGTTCTGGCCTGACCTCGCCTACCATAAACCAGTCACGGCAAGCAGCGTGAGCGCCTTGCCGGACCTGCACGGGCTGGTCGACGGAGATCTGGGAAAGACAAGCTTCGGCGGTGCGACGAGGGTCGAAAGCAATCCCTGGATTTCGATCGACCTGCAGGCCATCTTCAAGATCTCGACCGTTCGCGTCTACAACCGGGTCGACGGGTGGTTCGACGACAACTTGCCTCTGGTCCTTCAGATCTCGGTCGACGGCACCCGGTGGGAGGACGTTGGGCGGCGCGACACGACGTTCGGCCATGCGCCGCCATGGACGGTCGACCTGCCCCGCAGGCCGGCACGATTCGTTCGCGTGCACGGTGACGGGCCCATGGCCATCGTCCTGACCGAGATTGAGGTTTTCGGAGGCAAGTGACCGCTGCAGTCACCGAACGGTCGCGAGCGTCGTGACGGCCTGGTGATCGAGTCTCTGCAGCCCGGGTTCGCTCCATGCGCCCCAGTAGCGTTCGACGCCGATGCGATGATTGAGCACGACGTCCATTTCGTACAGAAATCCCGAGCGCCAAAGCTGAGTCGGAATGCGCGGAGGGAAAGCCATCTCCCGGTCGACGCTGTCGACGGGAATGAGGCTGAACCGGGCGGGCGCCTCAACCGTCGTTCGGACTCGGAACGCCGCGTCCCCATGGATGGGATCCCCGGCCCGGAACCAGACTTCGAGCATCGGTTCTGCCCCGTGCGTCACGCGAACGCCGACGAGCCGAAGGCCTCCGTTGAAGTCGGCAGCCATGGACCGATCCAACTGCGCTTCGATGCGCTGTTGGAGCTCTTGGGCACGCGCGGTGGCGCCAGCGTATACCGCCGCGTTGTGCAGAATGCGCAGAGCGTCGAGAGTCGACGCGTCGCCGCCGGAGGGCAAACCGCCGGGCTGCCCCAGGTGGACCCGCCACTCCCAAGTTCTCAGCGGATCGATTCCGCGGACCGAGCGCACGGGCTCCCAGCCGCCCCACACGAGCGATTCGAAGGGATTGGGGTCCTTCTCTTCGACCCGCCACGCGTCGATCGGTCCCGGCGCTTGGCGTTGATCGACGATCCACACGTCGCCGTAGGCCTGGACGTGCGCCTTGCGCGCGATGCGGACTTGCTCGCTCGATCCGAGTCCGGAGGCGCGCGTGATCCAAAACTGCTCATCCGTGGACGCCGGCAGACTCGCCTCGGGATCGGTAACGAACGTGGCGGCTCCGTGCCAAGCCCATTCATGCTCATAATACCAGGGCATGGACGCGCCCAAATGAAGAATCGACTTGGGTGCTTTCGTTCGCACGAGGACTTGTTTCATGATGTAAAGCAAATCCATGTCGTTGCGGATCAGACTGCCGTTGTCGTCGTACCGCCCTCCCGTTCGGCGCCAGATGGGCAATGACCGAAAGGCGTCCGGCGCCATGGCGAGCGACGGCAGGAGTCCGACGATCAGCGCGCTCCAGGCGCCAATCGTCCCGGACCTCGTAGGTCCGGCGACCCAGCGGGTCCCGCACCGTGCGAGCCCCCCTGCGCTCGACGCAACCTGCGCCATGGCCAATGCGAAATACTCGGCAAAGTAATGGGGCCAAAACGTGTGAACGTCTGCGCCACGCTTGAAGGCGACGTACTGCGCGACGGCTCCAAACAGGATCGACAGGGAGTAGATCTCCTCGTCCTCGCGAAAGAGCAGAAGGCGCACGATCGCAACGGGAGCCGCGAATTTACCGAGCCAAATGGCCAAGGGCGTGAAACTGAAGTCGATCCAATGCGCGCGGGCCGCGAGAGCGGTCTTGAGCGGAGTTCCGTCGTCGCCGCGTAGGTCCCCCGAGGCCAACCAATCGCCGATTTTGTCCGCCTTGTAGAAGAGCGCAATCCACAGCACAAAGGTGCCTACCGCGATCGTCGCAGACAGCGCCCACCAGCGGCTGTACCTCCGAAAATCAAAGGCGGGCGTCCAGCGGGCGGGAAAAACGAATGCGCGCAGCAAGGACCAGCCGAGCAACGGCGCCACCAAGGCGTAACCGCACCAATCGGCGGAGCAAGCGATCAGCAGTCCAAGCAAACTCGCCAGACCATAAACGGCCTTCCTGGTTGCCTGGTGGTAGGAATGCCCCCAGAAAAAAAGGAGCGATCCGAAGATCGCAGGTGTTTCGAGATTGTTGTAATTGGCGAATCCGACCGCAATCGGAACGACGACGTATGCGCACGCGGCTACGGCGCCTACGACCGGGCCTCGCAGGCACTTGCCGATTCCGTACAACAACGGGGGGATCGCAGCGCTCATCCCTACAGCCGGCAGACGAACGACGAAGTCATGGTCGCCGAATAGCCATAAACAAAGCGCACTCGCATAAAAACTGCCGAATGGGTGGTGACAGTAGTAGCCCTGCACAGGAGGGCGGACGCCCGTGAAGCCGTATCCCGCGGGGTACACGAGGCCGAAATGGGCAATCCCCTCGGAGAAGGTGGTCGTGGCCACGCTCCCGGAATCGATATGGCCGCCGCCGGGAATCTTGAAGAGGCCCCACGCCGCGCCGAATGCGAACCAGAGACATCCCGTCCATGCGGCGAACCGGGCGATGCGATCGACAACCGGCCTTGTGCTCTTGGAGCGCATCGCGGCCGACGCTAGCATGGTGGCATCGGCAATCGTGCTGACCGAGACTGAGGTTTTCGGAGGCAAGCAACCGCCGCAGTCACGGAACGGTCGCGAGCGTCGTGACGGCCTGATGATCGAGTCGCCGCAGCCCGGGGTGACTCCACGTGCCCCAGTAGCGTTCGACGCCGATCCGATGGTTGAGCACGGTCTGGAATTCGTACAGAAATCCAGGCCGCCAGAGTTTCGTTGGCAGGCTGGGAGGGTAGGCGAGTTCCCGGTCGGTCGTGTTCACGGGAATGAGGCTGAACCGTGCGCGCGCCGCCACCGAGGAGCGGATCCGGAACGTGGCGTCCGAACCGAGTGGTCCGGGCGCCACGAACCAACTCTCGAGGCGAGGCTCGGCTCCGCGCGTCACTCGAACACCGACGAGCCGGACGCCTCCTTCGAAGTCGGTGGCGACCGACCGATCCAGCTGCGCCTCGATCTGAAGCCGCAGCTCCTGGACACGCGCGGTGGCCCCGGCGTACACGGCGGCGTTGTGCAGGATGCGCAGATCATCGAGAGTCGGTTCCGGCGCGTCGCTCGGGGACGGCAAACTACCCCGTTGCCCCAGATGGACGCGCCATTCCCAGGTTTTCAACGGGTCAATGCCCCGGACCGCACGGACCGGCTCCCAGCCCCCCCATAACACCCACTCGATCGGGTGGGGGTCTCGTTCTTCCACCCGCCACGCGTCAATCGGGCCAGGCGATTGCCGTTGATCGACGACCCATATGTCGCCGTAGGCCTGAACGTGCGCTAGGTTCGCGATCCGGATTTGCTCGCTCGAGCCGAACCCTGACGCTCGGGCAATCCAATACGAGTCATTCGTCGACGCCGGCAGCTTCACTTCGGGATCGCCCGCGTCCTTGAAGGCCCCGTGCCACGCCCATGCCTGCTCGTAATACATGACGATCGACGGATTCACGTGGAGAACCGAGTTCGGCGTCTTCACCGCCCCAAGCACCTTTTTCAGGATAAAGAGAAGGTCCATGTCGTTGCGGATCAGATTGCCCCGACCGTCGTAGCGTCCTCCCGTTCGGTGCCAGATGGGCAACGACCGGACGGCATCGGGTGCCATGGCGATCGACGGCAAGATTCCCGCGATGAGGGCGATCCACGCCCCGATCGTCGTCCTTGACCTCGAGGGGGCGAACCAGCGCGACAGAAGCCGGGCGAGCGCTCCCGCGCTCGACGCGAGCTGTGCCATGGCGAGTGCGTAGTACTCGGCAAAGTAATGAGGCCAAAACACGTGCACGTCTGCGCCGCGCTTGAAGGCGACATATTGTGCGACGGCTCCAAACAAGATCGACAGGGAATAAATCTCCTCGTCCTGACGGAAGATCAAGACGCGTGCGAACACGACGGGGACCGCGACCTTGCCGAGCCAGATGGCCAAAGGCGTGAAACTGAAGTCGATCCAGTTCGCGCGGGCCGCCAGCGCCGCTTTCAGCGGGGTTCCGTCGCTGCCTCGGAGGTTTCCCGAGGCTAGCCAATCGGCGATTCGATCCGCCCTGTAGAAGAGCCCGAGCCAGAACACAAACGTCGTGACGGCGATCGTCGCGGAAAACGCCCACCATCGGGCGTACGTCCGGAAGTCGAACGCGGGCGTCCATCGGGGCGGAAACACGAATGCGCGCAGCAAACACCAACCGATCAACGGGGCGACCAGCGCGTAGCCGCACCAGTCCGCAGAGCAGGCGAGCAGCAGGCCGATCAGGCTCGCCAGGCCGTAGCCGGCTTTCCGGGTCGTTTGGTGGTACGAGTGCCCCCAGAAAAAAAGGAGCGATCCGAAGATCGCGGGGGTCTCGAGATTGTTGTAACTGGCGAACCCCAATGCAATCGGAACGACGGCGTATGCGCACGCCGCGACGGCGCCGATCACCGCGCCTCCAATGCGCTTTCCGATGCCGTACAACATCGGCGGAATCGCGAAGCTCATCAACACCGCCGGCAAGTGGACGACGAAATCGTGGTCACCAAATAGCCACAAACAGATCGCGCTCGCGTAGAAACTTCCGAAAGGGTGGTGACAATAATAGTTCGGGGGGGACGCCATCGTCCCCGTGAAGCCGTACTTTGCCGGATACACGAGGTGGAATCGCGCAATCCCTTCGGAAAGGGTGGTCGTCGCCACGCTCCCGGAGTCGATATGGCCTCCACCGGGGATCTTGCAGATTCCCCACGCTGCGCCGAATGCGAACGAGAGGCACGCCGCCCATGCGACGAACCCGGCGACGCGATTGACCCTCGGCGTCGTGCTGTTGGACCGCATTCGGGCCGACGCTAGCATGCGGCCATCATCGAGGCTGTCCCCGACTTGCGAGCGGCTCCGGCAGGGCTTTGCGCTCTCTACCCACGACGGTTCCGACGCTACCGCGCGACGTGGTCTTCGGAGCGTTGACCCGCTAGGAAGAAACCCGAGGCTCAAGCCGCCTGGGAGACGGTGACCTTGAGCCCGAGGTCTTCGAGGCGCCGTACGAGCCGTTTGGCGAGCTTGGCGAAGTACGCGACGAGGTAGACCCCTGAAAGAGCCAAAAAGGGATTTTGGAGGCGCCACAAGCGGGCGGTTGCGCCTGTGGCCGACAAATTCACGCGGCAGAGGGTCAGCCCGGCGACCAGGATCGTTCCGAGAAACATGGCCCTGCTGGAACGATGCGGAACGCACGCCCAAATGTAGTCGAAGACGGAGTCCGCAGATTGCCACGGCGGCAGCCGCGCGGGCGCTCCGCCGCCCGAGGGCTGCGTTCCGAATACGCGCCAGGTCCACGCCGCGTACTGCAACAGGGACGGTAGCGCTGGCAGAACGCTGGCGATGCGCGTGCGCCATGAGGGTGCACGCCACAAACACCACAGGACCGCGAAGGCTAGCCCTGCCTGAGCGTATGCGATGCGACGTCATCGACGAGCTCCGGGCCATCGGCTTCTGCGCCTTGCGCGAGCAGCTCGATGCCCTGCTGTCGCACGCGACCGCCAACCGCCTCTCGCACGTGCAGATCGTCGAGCTCCTCGTCGAGATGGAGCGCCGGCAGCGTGAAGCACGCAATCTCGCCACCCGGACCGTTTCGACTGGAGTCCACGCAAGATCGACCGCGCCCTGTGCGAGAACGTCCTCGGCCTCGGCGTCGTGGAGCGCCACGAGAACGTCCTTTTTCGCGGCCCAAGCGGTGTGGGCAAGACCATGCCCGCGCAGAACGTATGCCTCGCCGCGCTCGCCGCCGGCATGACCATCTGCTTTACTCCGATCGTTTCGGCGCTCGCCGATCTCTTGAAACAGGAGTCGCTGCCCGCCGTCGAGCGACGCATGAAGCGCTATACCAACGTCGATCTTCGAGTATGCGACGGATATGTGCGCTCGCCGAATATCCCATAGAAGGAGCGCGGTGGCGTAAAAGGAACCGAACGGGTGGTGGCAGTACGCGCCGAGCCCAGGGCGTGTCGCCTGGAACGCGTAAACCCATGGCGTAGGGCACCTTGAACCGCACGACCGCCGCGGAAAGACGGCCGTGGTCGAGCTGCCCGAGTCCGAGTGACCATTGCCGGGGATCTGAAACATTCACCATGTGGCGCAGAAGGTGAATCAGACACAGGCGATCAACGCGATGACTTCGCGGCCCGATCGAGGGCTGAGACTTGTGGTCGGGGCGGGAGGTCCATGATAAGGCCCACGTGGCGTGCGTTCCTACAGTCTTCGACCTGGCCCAGCGTGGTCGGCAAGCGGATCCGCGTCAGCGGGGTAAGGCGCTTCCATGGCTTGGTGCTGGCGACCGATCACCTTCATGGCGTGGACTCACGCCGCGACCCGTCTTTTGGCTTGGGCCGTCATGCTCGGGTTGGTCGCGTATGTCGTCTGGCCGACGTTTCGCGATCTGAAGTCCTTGGGAATCCACGATTGGGATACGATGGAATCGTACCGCTATTTGGTCGTGAAGACGATCGAGCGATACCATCAGTTCCCATTCTGGAATCCGTATAGCTGTGGGGGCCACCCGGTGTGGGGGTGGGTCGAGGGCGACGCGACGATCATTTCGCCTTTCTTCCCGGTGTACATGCTGCTGTCATTTCCCTTGGCGCTTCGAATCGAAGTTGCCATGAGCGCGGTCATTTCCGTGGTGGGTGCATGGCTTCTGGCGGGACGCTTCACGCGCAGTCCTGCGACCCGCGCGCTCGTCGGGGTACTCTTTGCCGTCAACGGAAGGTGGGCGCTTCAGGTCGCGTCGGGGCACGCGTGGCACTTGACCTATGCGTGGACGCCGTGGGTGCTTTATTTCGTCGACCGAGCTTTTGCCGATTCGCTCCGGGCGAAGTCACCGGCGCGCAACGTCATTGGCGCGAGCGTAGCGCTGGCGATGATGGTCTATGACGACGGAATCTACCCGCTTCCACAAACACTGATAATCGTCGCACTATACGCGGTCTTTTATGCGGTGACGATCCGCGACTGCCGTCCCCTGTTGTGTGCAGGCGCCGTCGGTGTCGTCACCTTCGGACTGTCAGCGCCGAAGCTCTTGCCGATGCTGGCCGTGATGGCGAGGTTCCCTCGGTACACGGACTCACCGGAGGCGATGGATCTCGGGCTTTTCATCGCGATCCTCACCTCGCGCGATCAGGACTTCGGCTCGCTTCCGGTCGGCACGCCACGCTGGGGCTGGCACGAGTGGGGCATGTACATCGGGACGGCCGGAGTGGCATGCCTCTTGGTAGGACTGATCGCCGGACGGGGGGAGCGTGCGGGCGCTCTCAAGTGGACGGCCGTCATTCTAATCGCGCTGGGTTTCGGAAGCGTGCACGAGTGGGCCCCGTGGACGCTTCTGCACAGATTGCCTATTTTCAAATCTCAGCATGTGCCATCCCGGTGGCTGTACCCCGGCGTACTCGTGTCGGCTGTCGTCGCCGCGACGGTGGTCGAGCGAGCGATGACTCGAGCGGGCTTCATGCGGCCGTGGTTGGAGATGGCGGCGATGGCGGCCGTTGCAGCGATCGCTTACGACATCGGTCCCGTCGCTCGCCTGCCGATGGTGCACGCCTTCGAGCGCGAGCCGCCCCGCGCGCGCGAATCGCTGGGAGATTTCCACACGGAGCTTCACTTGCCCGGCTCACTCAACTACTCGACCGCGGAGTGGTCGCCGCCGTCCTTGCCTGCCGAAATGGCAAACATCGGCACGATCGATTGCGGTACCTTCGCGGGCCTCAACAACTGGGGTCGCGATCACAACAACCACACCCCTGGGTTGGGCGCCCGGGGCCGGGGTGATCCGGCCTATCAAGGCGAAGCGTACATGATCGAAAAGGTCGGTCGCGCTTCGATTGTTCGATGGACGCCCAACGAAGTGGTCGTGCGCGTCGAAGGGGCGCGTGTCGGCGACCATGTCGCGCTCAACCAGAACTACGATTCAGGCTGGACGGCGAACGGCAGAAGCGCCCTCGACTGGGCCGACATCGTCGCGGCTCCGGTCGCGACGCCGGCGCAAACGGTCGTCTTCCGTTACCGCCCGAGCACCTGGTGGTTGGCGCTCGCCACGTTCGCCATGAGCATCGGCGCCATCGGTTTTTTCAGCTGGCGACGGACTCGAGAGCGCCTGCATGGGCCGGCTCGACGGCGACCGAGATGAGTTGCCACCCGAGCGTCGTTTTGCTGGTGTTGAAGTGGAAGAGGAGCGAGAAGGTGCGAATGGCCGCGCGCGCGCCGAACGACAGGGTGGTGGCGTCTTGGTCGGCCACGTCCGCGATGAGCCTCTTACCGCGTGCAATGACCGTGAGGCGATAGAGATTGAAAAATGGGAAACCCGCGCCGCGCAGGTCATCCACCCGCAGCCCAGCCTCTTCGAGGGTCCGACGCAGCGCGATCGGGCTGTAGTGACGACGGTGGCCAATGTGCCGATCGAACGCCGCCATGGGGCCGGCGGGGACCGTGACGACCAGGCGACAGCCCGGAGAGAAGAATGGCCGCGCGTTCCGGAGCATGCTCACTGGGTCGTCCAGGTGTTCGATCGCTTCCGAGCAGACCGCATGAGTGGCCCAGCCGCGATACCGATCATCGAGCGCGATGGGCTCTGCAAAGTCCTGTTGGAAGAACGTGGCCCTCGGCACCTTCTTCCGCGAAAGCTCCACGCCGACATGGCTGAGATCCAGGCCGACGAACTCGGTGTCGTTGCGTTCGGCGAGCACCACGCGGGCGAACTCGCCGGATCCGCTTCCGAGCTCGATGAGCCGAGGTGGGGCTTTCGCCGATCGCAACGCCAGTGCCCCAAGCAACAGCTTTTGACGATACGTCTGCGCGGGGTTGAGCGCATTCATCGCCGCATGCGCGTTCCAGTGCGTATCCCAGTCGTCCGTGGTCCGCGGCATCAGCTCACCGACGCCACACGATGACCCGAGTCGAATGCAGAAGAAGCGTGAATGTGAACATCGTGAACCCCACGATCATGAGCAGCAGGCCTGTGACACCGAGGTAATCCACGGGAGCGTCGTCCGACAGCAAGAACCGATGGTGCACGTAGTACGCCAGAAGCGACCCCGTGAGAACCAGTCCAATCGCGAAAATCGCCGCAGCGATGAGGACCGTCCGAGTGTACGGAAAACGTCTGAACCAGCGTGCGGTGGTATCACCTGTGTAATCGAAAAAGACCTGAGTCAGGATGCCTAGGTAGATGCATTGCAGGCCAAGTGTGGTCAAGGTGAGCCCGAGAAGCATCCAATGCAAAGAAAGAACAATCGGTCCGACCCGCACCGGTCCGAAGGAAACGGGCAACGTTAGCGCGGCGCCTGCGGCGGCGAGCACGAAGCCGGGACGATAAAGAAAAAAGCCGGCTCCGTAGACGAACATCGCTCGTAGGTTGATCCATGCGGCCGCCCACGGAGAGAACCAGCCCCCGCGCTTGAGATGACTCAGCCGGCCTTCGCGATCCTTGAGGAATCGAATCGGCACCTCGTCCGTTCGCAGCCGCATGTGAACGGACTTCAAGACCATTTCCGAGGCGTACTCCCACGACTGGGATCGCAGGCCCATGCGCTCCATCGCGGAACGCGTAATCCCTCGCATTCCGCAATGAATGTCGGAAAAATGGCTCGAAAACAAGACGTTGAGGATCCACGTCGTCACCGGAGTGCCAAGATACCGGTGCAACGCGGGCATGGCGCCCGGCTCGATGAAGCCGCGGAAGCGCGAGCCCATGATGAATTCGACCCCACTGCGAAACTTGTCCACGAACGGTTCGATGTTCCGAAAATCGTACGTGCAATCGCAATCGCCCAGGATCAGGTACTTGCCGCGGACGTAGGGCAAGCTGTCGATGTAGGCGCGTCCGAGCCCGCGTTTGGGCGTCTTGAGCACCCGAGCCCCCTTCGACAGTGCGATTTCGGCCGTCTTGTCCGTCGAGCTGTCGACGATGAGAACCTCGCCGACGACTTTCGCTCTCGTCAACCCTTCGTGGCACCAATCGACGAAGTCTCCGATCGTAATCTGCTCGTTCAAGGCAGGGACGACGATCGACAGCTCGGGGGCCGCGGCATCCGCGTCCGGGACGAGAAGCTGCACCTCGGGGTCGAGCGCGGGCTGAGGCCGAAATGCCTGGACGGCAGCGATACTCATCAGAGGGCGTGAGCCAGTCCTTACCACGACGCGCGAATGGCCTCGACGTCGCCGCCGCGAGACGGAAGCCGACCGGTGTACGGCAGGGCCGAATTCGGCGTGCACGGGTGGTCGGCCGGACGCTCGGTCAATGCGCCGATGCTTGCGCGTGGGCCTCGTACGCCCGAGCGTCCATCAGCCGATCGATCTCCTTCGGATCGCGCGGTGCGATAGCGATCATCCATGCCGCGCCGTAGCAGTCCTCGTTGACGAGTTCCGGTTTGGTCGCGAGCGCTTGGTTGATTCGGATGACCCTGCCCGCGACCGGCGCGTAGAGATCGCTGAGCGTTTTCACGCTCTCGATCGTTCCGAACGGCTTGCCGGTACCGACTTCGTCGCCCACCTTGATGTCGAAGTGGACGAGTGTCACGTCGCCCAGTTGCTCCACGGCAAACGCCGTGATGCCCACCGTGACCTCGCCGTCTTGCGCGAGCGTCCACTCGTGTTCTCGGGTGTACCGAAGATTGGCCGGCGCCGACTGGCTCATCGATTTGCTCCTGATCTTGGCCGCTTGTAGAAGGGGGTCCGGACCACGACGGCCTCGACGTGTCTGCCGCGGCAATCGACGAGGAACTCCGTGCCTGGCTGCGACAATTCCGTCGGCACATAGCCGAGCCCGATGTTCTTGCCAACGGTCGGCGCCGGACTGCCGCTCGTGCAAACGCCGACCGGTCTCTTGTGCGCGTCGAGCAGCGCGTAACCGTGACGTGCCACGCCGCGTCCGACCATCTCGAAGCCGACGAGTTTCCGGGCGAGGCGCCCGAGGCGCACGCCTTCGAGGGCGGATTTGCCGACGAAGTCCGCCTTGTCGAAGCGGACGACCCAACCCAGGCCCGCCTCGAGAGGGTTGGTCGATTCGTCGATGTCGTTTCCGTAGAGCGAGAGCCGAGCCTCGAGCCGGAGCGTGTCGCGTGCCCCCAGTCCTGCGGGCTTGACGTGAAAGGGTGAGCCCGCTTCGATGAGCGCGCGCCAAAGGCGAGGAGCGTCGTCCCACGCACAGAAGATTTCGACACCGTCCTCGCCCGTATAACCGGTGCGTGCAGCGGTGCAGCGGACGCCCGCGAGAGTCGCATCGCAGAAGTGAAAGCTCTTCAACGCCGACAAGCGAGCTCCTTGCTCGCCCAACCGGCCGAGCGTGTCGAACGCGCGAGGACCCTGCAGAGCAAGGAGGGCCGTGGTGTCGCTCCGATCGTCGAACTCGCAGTGGTTCTCGGAGGCGCGCGCGAAATGAGCACTCATCTTCTCGCGATTCGATCCGTTGCAGACGACGAGCCAATCGTCCTGCGCACGCCGGTACACGATGAGATCGTCGAGGATTGTTCCCCTCTCGTTGCACGCGCACGTGTACATCGCCTGGCCATCGAGAAGCTTTCTCGCGTCGCCTGTCACGAGGTAGTCGACGACATGGGTCGAATATTCGCCGCGCAGGTGAAGCTCGCCCATGTGGCTCACGTCGAATAGACCTGCAGCACTCCGCACCGCGTTGTGTTCGTCGACGATGCCCGTGTATTGAACGGGCATCTCCCACCCCGCAAAGGGCACGAGGCGGGCGCCGAGCGCGACGTGTTCCAGATAGAGCGACGTCCGGCGCAGGGGGGAGCCCGTCACACGAGGCAGCCTAGAGGAGGTGCGCCCCCGACGCTACGCCATCGGCGGGCTCCCAGGGCAGGCCTGACGTGGTGGCACACGGCGACACACCCACGTTGGACGAGACTTCGTCAGGAGAGCAGGCGCAGGATGCATGCCGACGGTGGCGGCCCGGCCGCCGCGCAAGCCCTTGCAGCCGATTGCGCCGTCGTCGGCGTATTCTTTGCTTGGGATACGGTCCATGCTTTACCGAAAGACGCCACTTGCCCCGCCCAAGCTTCTCCTTCGAATCGCAGCGGGGCTGGGATCGGGTGCTCTTCTCGGGTTCGGCGCCTGCAGTTCGTCGAACGCGGGCAACGACGTGCTTATGGGCAGCGTTCCCAATCCAGGCGACGATGCATCGGTTGTCGACGGTGGCTGCTGCGGCCTGATCGGAAGCGTTGCCAACCACGACGCCGAATCCCAGGGGGAAGAGGCAGGGCACCTTTTCACCGGAAGCCTTGGCGTTCCCGACAACGATGCCGAATCCGGAGGGCCGGAGGCAGGCGCGGACGCTACCTCGATCATGGTCATGATGAACGGCATCGCGCCATTGCCCGAGGACTCGGGTGCGAGCACCACGCAGGACGCGGAAAACGACGGCGCGCTCAAAGAACCCGCCGACGACGCATCACCCGACTCGGGCAGGGACGGGGCTCCCAGAGACGCCGCGCAAGACGGGTTTACCGGTTGTCCGGGCATTTGCGGCATCGTAGTGAATCCGGAGGACTGACCGTGAAGGTTCCGTTCGAGCTCGAGTGGTTGGGAGGGACGGCGGAGCATCGCTTTCGCAAAGCTCGCCCCGGCGTCGAGGAGTTGCCGTGGGGCACGGTCGATTCTTCGAAGTATGCGCCCGAAGCCGTGAACCGAGCCCGCGCGTCGTGGACCGAAGTCGCGATCAACGAGTACCGAGCGGTCGCCTCGTTCGCGGAAGTGCTGCGGGCTCTCGTCAGCGTAAAGGCCCCCCTCGACCTACTCGGCATGACCAGTGACTTTCTCGCCGACGAATGCTCCCACGTGGAGCTGGCCAGCCGCATGGCCATGGAGCTCGGGGGCGCTGCGCCTCGCCTCGTGGACTTCGATCGCTTCACGCCCCAAGCACGCAGGCAAACGGCCTTTCAGCACGCAAACGAGCTGGTTCTGCGCGTGGGCTGCATCGCCGAGGCGTTCAGCGGCGGAACGGCGAGCGTGAGCTACGAGACGACGTCTCACGCGCTGCCGCGTGCGGTCTACGAGACGATCTTGCGCGACGAGGCGCATCACAGGCGCCTCGGTAAGCTCTACTTCGAATGGGCATTGTCGCGCCTCGACGACAGCGAATTGCGGCGCCTGGGGCAGGTGCTGCTCGTGTCGCTTCGCGCGCTCGCGCCGTTTTGGAAGTCGCGCGCGGCGCGCGGCGTCGCTCCGACGCCGTGGCCTGAAGAGGACCTTCAGGCCTTGGGCTGGCTTGGTGCAGCGCGGTTCGCGTCCGTGGCCAAGAACGTGGTCGTGCGCGACATCCTCGATCCGCTCGCGACGATCGGGATCACGATTACCGAACACGATCGTGCCGAACTGCTGGCGTAGTCGATTCTCGTCCGCTCGAACGGCCGGATGAACGTGTCCGCGCGACGCGGCTTCAGAGGGAATAAGCGCGGCAGGACGAGCCCCTGGAGCAAGCGCAGAGTCGCGGCGACTACGGCGTCGAGTACGTCTCGACAGGCGGGCAGGAGCACACGAGGTGCCGGTCGCCGTGCGCATTGTTGATACGACCCACCGAGGGCCAGAACTTGCGCATGCGGGTCCACGGCGCGGGAAAGGCGGCCAGCTCCCGCGGATAGGAATGCCTCCACTCCGTTGCCGTCACGGCCTCCGCCGTATGCGGCGCGTGCTTGAGCGGGTTGTCCTCCCGAGGAAATCGCCCATTTTCGACGTCGCGGATTTCCTCGCGAATCGCGATCATCGCGTCGCAAAAGCGATCGAGCTCGGCCTTCGACTCGCTCTCTGTGGGCTCTACCATGAGGGTTCCGGCGATGGGAAAGCTCATGGTCGGAGCATGGTACCCGTAGTCCATCAGTCGCTTGGCGATGTCGTCCACCTCGACGCCGGCGGTTCGCTTGACCCCGCGCGTGTCGAGAATGCACTCGTGCGCGACCCTTCCGCGCTGGCCTCGGTAAAAGACGGGGAAGTGTCCGTGGAGGCGCTCCGCCACGTAGTTGGCATTGAGAATCGCCACTTGGCTTGCCCGCTTCAGGCCCGCTGCGCCCATGAGTGCGATGTACGCCCAAGAAATGAGGGTGATGCTCGCGCTTCCCCAAGGCGCGGCGCTGACCGGGCCGATGCCTTGCTCGCCGCCGACTTCGACGACGGGGTGCCGAGGGAGGAACTTCGCGAGGTGCTGTGCGACCCCGATGGGCCCCATGCCGGGGCCGCCGCCGCCATGCGGGATACAGAACGTCTTGTGCAAATTCACGTGGCAGACGTCGGCGCCCACGTCGGCCGGTCGGCACAGGCCGACTTGGGCGTTCAAGTTCGCGCCGTCCAAGTACACTTGCCCGCCGTGGGCGTGGGCAATGGCGCAAATGCGCTCGATGTCTTCCTCGAAAATGCCGTAGGTCGACGGGTAGGTGACCATGAGCGCGGCGAGCTTGGGCGCGTGTTCCTTCGCCTTGGCCTCGAGATCCGCGATATCGACGTACCCTCGGTCGTTGCACGCGACGACGATCACGCGCAATCCAGCCATTGCTGCGGACGCCGGGTTGGTGCCGTGGGCGCTCGCCGGGATGAGACAGACGTCGCGAGCTGCGTCGCCCCGGCTTTCGTGGTAGCGGCGGATGACGAGTAGCCCAGCGAGTTCGCCTTGTGCGCCGGAGTTGGGCTGCAGGCTGATCGCGGGAAATCCGGTGATCGCCGAGAGCATGGCTTCGAGCTGTTGGATGACGATCCGGTAGCCGTGCACTTGATCGACGGGAACGAACGGATGGATTCGGGCAAAATGCGCCCACGTGACCGGCATCATTTCGGCGGTCGCGTTGAGCTTCATGGTGCAGGACCCGAGTGGGATCATCGAGTGAACCAGCGAAAGATCCCTCGACTCGAGTAGCCTCATGTAGCGCAGCAATTCGGTCTCGGACCGATGGCTATTGAAGACCGAATGCGTGAGGTACGAGCTTGCGCGCTCGAAGCCGCCGATCGCAGACACCGCCTCGCGCGCGAGCTCTGCGCAGCTCGCTGCGGCGGGCCGCCCGTCGCCGAAGACGGTGAGCAGTACGTCCACATCCGACGCCGACGTCGTCTCGTCGAATGCGATTCCGATCGAACGCTCGCCGATGCGGCGCAGGTTCATCCTGTGGGCGCGCGCCCCGTGGATCCACCCGTCGACGCGATCGGGCTCGGCATCGACGCGCACCGTGTCGAAGAAACGAGTGTGGGCGACGCGAACGCCCAGCTTACGCAAGCCGAGCGCGAACGAAGCCGTCAGCCCGTGAATGCGCTCGGCGATGGCGCGCAGTCCGTCCGGCCCATGATAGACGGCATACAGACCGGCCACGATCGCCAGCAGGGCCTGCGCCGTGCACACGTTGCTCGTCGCCTTTTCGCGACGAATGTGCTGCTCGCGGGTTTGCAGCGCCATGCGTAGCGCGCGGTTGCCGTGCGCATCCACGCTCACGCCGATGATGCGACCCGGTAGCCTTCGCACGAGCTCGGATCGGCAGGCGAAAAATGCAGCGTGGGGCCCGCCGTAGCCGAGCGGAACGCCGAAGCGCTGAGCGCTTCCGACGGCGATGTCCGCTCCGATTTCGCCCGGAGGTACGAGAAGCGTCAGCGAAAGAAGATCGCACGCCATGGCCACCGTCGTCGCACCCGCGTGTGCCCGTGCGATGAGGTCGCGAAAGTCACGGAGTGCGCCGTCGGTCCCCGGGTACTGGAGGAGAATTCCGAAGGGCTGCCCGTCGAGAGCGTGTGCGGCGTCGCCCACCACGATGTCGATGTCGTGCGCGGCGGCACGCGTTCGGAGTACTCCGATGGTTTGTGGATGGCATGCGTCCGAGACGAAAAACCCCCGCCGTTCGTCGCTTGTGTTGGACGACGCCATGACGTTCAGGGCCTCCGCGGCTGCGGTCGCCTCGTCCAAGAGCGAGGCATTGGCGATTTCCAGCGCTGTGAGATCGCTCACCAATGTCTGAAAATTGAGCAAAGCCTCGAGGCGACCTTGCGCGATTTCCGCTTGATAGGGCGTGTACTGCGTATACCACCCTGGGTTCTCGAGCACGTTGCGCTGAATCACCGCAGGCGTGATGCAATCGGAGTAGCCCATGCCGAGAAAGCTCCGCCATACCTCGTTTCTGGCGGCGATAGCGCGCAGCTGGTCGAGCAGGTCGTGCTCGGTCTTGGGCTGCGGTACGTCGAGGGGGCGGCTCAGCCGGATCGTGCTCGGGACCGTCTGCTCGATGAGCTCGTCGAGCGAGCTGGCTCCGACCGCCTGCAGCATTTCGGCAACTTCGGCGTCGCTGGGGCCGATGTGTCGTCGTACGAAGACATCCGTGGGGTCGATCGAGACGGGCATGGCGGTGAGCCGCCATCTCTACTGCCGCATGGAGCCCTTTGCCACCGAGTCCAGAGTGCCCTAGCTTCGCGAGCCCCGTCGTACTAGATGCCGGGCGAGTCCGCCGTCCCGTTCAAGGAGACCCAATGTCCCGCTATCGTTTCACTTCCGAGTCCGTCACCGAGGGACATCCGGACAAGCTTTGCGATCAAGTGTCAGACGCCATTCTCGACGCAATCCTCGCTCAAGATCCGCGGGCACGGGTCGCGTGCGAGTCGCTCGCGAAGACGGGCATGGTGGTGGTCGCCGGAGAAATTACGACCAGCGCACACATCGATTACCCGAAGATCGTCCGCGAGACTGTGAGCGACATCGGGTACGTCGGGTCGGCAACGGGCTTTGATGCGAATACGTGTGCCGTTCTGACGGCCATCGAGCGGCAAAGTCCGGACATCGCCCAGGGGGTCAACGAAGGGGACGGTCTACACAAGGAGCAGGGTGCGGGAGATCAGGGCCTGATGTTCGGATATGCCACCGACGAGACGCCCGAGCTCATGCCGGCGCCGATCCAGTATGCGCACATGCTCGCGCGCCAGCTGGCCGCGATCCGGAAGAAGAAGGTCGTCGACTTTCTGCGCCCGGACGGTAAAACTCAGGTTACCCTTGAATACGAAAACGACGTTCCCGTTCGCATCGACGCGGTCGTCGTCAGCACCCAGCACGACGAAAAGGTCAAGTACAAGCAGCTCCGCGAGGCCATCGTGGATCTGGTTATTGACAAGGCCCTTCCGAAGAAGCTGGTGGACAAGAACACCAAGTTGCACGTCAACCCGACCGGCCGCTTCGTGATCGGGGGTCCGCAAGGGGACTGCGGACTGACCGGTCGAAAAATCATCGTCGATAGCTACGGCGGGATGGGTCGCCACGGAGGCGGTGCCTTCAGCGGCAAGGATCCCAGCAAGGTCGATCGGAGCGCTTGCTATTACGCCCGCTATGTTGCGAAAAACGTTGTCGCATCGGGCGTAGCAAAGCGTTGCGAGGTGCAGGTGGCCTATGCCATCGGCCTCGCCCGGCCGGTGGGCGTGCACGTGAATACGTTCGGAACCGGCGAGGTCCCCGACGAGGTGCTCGAAAAATACATCGTGACCCATTTCGATATGCGTCCCAAGGCGCTCATCGAAGAGCTCGGGCTTCTCGCGCCGATCTACAAGAAGACGGCCGCTTACGGTCACTTCGGCCGGGCGGAGTTTTCATGGGAGAAGACCGACCGCGCGGCGCAGATCGCCGACGCCCTGCTCTCGAGCTCGTCGAAGAAGGCTCACGCGTCCGCTGCGGCCGCCAACGGCGACGCGAACGGTGGCGGCCACCCGCACCTAGAAAAAAAGCCGTCGCGTAAGCGCGGACTCAGCGCTCAGTTCTGAGGTCGTCTTCCGTGCCCGTCCGCGAGCTCGGTCATTCGTCCGCGCTTCGCGTGCCCGCAGGCGGCGGTGCATGCGCTTCGCGTTCGAGGTAGCGGAAGATGGTTCGGGGATCGACTCCGAGATCGCGTGCGGTCTGAGTTCGATTCCCGTTGTTGCGCTCCAGGACTTCGAGCACATACTTTCGCTGGAATTCTTCCTTGGCCTTCTCGAGCGGCAGAATCGAGGTTTCTTCCTCTTTACCGAGATCCAAGTCCTCGGGCGAAAGCAGCGATTTGTCGCAGAGGACGAGCGCCTTTTTGATGCGATTTTCGAGTTGCCGGACATTGCCCGGCCACGAGCCCTTCTTGATCGCCGCGAGCGCCTGCGGAGTGAACCCTTGAACGTGGGAGCCGAGCTCTTCGGCATACTTCGACAGAAGGGCTTTGGCGATGATGAGCACGTCGTCGCCCCGCTGACGGAGCGGCGGAAGGAAGATGTTGACGACGTTCAGGCGATAATACAAATCCTCGCGAAATCGCCCGGCGCGAATTTCGTCTTCGAGGACTCGATTGGTCGCGGCGACGACCCGAATGTCGACTTTCTCTGGTTTGCTGTCGCCCACACGGAAAACGACGCGCTCTTGCAACGCGCGCAGAAGCTTTACTTGCAAATTGAGCGGCAGCTCGCCGATCTCGTCCAGGAACAACGTTCCCCCGTTCGCGACCTGGAATTTTCCCGGCCGTGATCCGACGGCACCCGTGAACGCACCCTTGACGTGCCCGAAGAGCTCGCTCTCGATAAGATTCTCCGGGATGGCCCCGCAGTTGATCACGACGAAGGGACCGTTTGCCCGCGAACTCCGGCGGTGGAGTTCCGCAGCGATGAGTTCCTTGCCCGTGCCGGTCTCCCCCGTGATGAGCACGGAGATGTCGGTCGTGGCGACCTTTTGCAGTTTCCGGAAGACCTCCATCATCGAGGCGCACACGCCGATGATCTCGCCGAAGCGCTTGTCCTTGAGTTCCTGGACAAGCTTCGCCTTATCCGCTCGGAGCGCGCTCAAGAGCAGTGCGTTCTGCAAGATGAGGCTCGCTTGTGCGGCAAAGATGGAGAGAGCGTCGAGCTGCCCCCGCTCGAAGAGACCCTTCACGCGGTCGTTGCCGACGTAGAGCACCCCCTGCACGTGTCCCTGTGAAACGAGCGGCGCGCACATGACGCTCGAAAGGCGCAATGCGAGCACGCTCTCGCTCGTGCTGAACTCCGAGTCGTTGAGCGCGTCGCTCACGATGATCGGGCGCCCCGTTTCGACCACCTTGCGCACGATGCTGTCGCTGATCGCGCCGCTCGCCTCGGCGATCGCCTCGTGACGTACATTTCGAGACGCGCGAATGCGAGCCGATCGTGCGGGCGACGAGTCCTCGCTTTTGCCATCGCCATGGCTGAATGCGTCATCGTTCAACAAAATGAGCCCTTTTTCGGCGCCGGTCACCTCGACGACCGCGTCGAGCATCGCTTCGAGCAGCGGCTCGACGTCCTTCATCGTCATCAGCTTCTCGCTGAATTCGTAGAGTTTGCGGAGCGCCGCGAGCTGCTGGTGAGTGACCTGAAGCTGGCTCTCGGTGAGCGAACCGCCTTCGGCCGCATTCGGCGGCCGGCTGACGTTCAACGGTTCGTCGAACATGCTGAACGACAGTTCGACGTCGCCGAACGTCAATCGATCGCCGTGCACGAGCCTCGCCCGTCGCTTCTTCTTCCCGTTGACCAGGATCTCGCCGTGCTTGTCGACCTCTTCGAGGTTGAAGTCCCGACCATCGAACAGCACCTGCGCGTGCGTCTCGGCAAGTTCGGGGCTGGCGAGGGCCACGTCATTTCCGAGAGCACGGCCCACCGTCGTAACGGGCTTGTGGAGCACGAACGTGCGCGGCGGACCTTGAGCAGGAAACCACTTCAGAAGGGGCATCGCGGCAACCCGGCGGAAACGGGATGGACAACGACCGTACCTCAAAAATAGCGGCCACAGGGGCGCGCCTCGCCAAGCGCGACGGCGGGTGGCGGTCCCGTCGTCTCTCCAGGCGGACGGTTCAGCGAGGTCGACCTGCAGCAGGGCTGATTTCGCGTCGTCCGAACCGAAATGCGAATGAAGCAGGTAGTCGTTTGATTGACGGCTCATGCGTAACTGAGGCATAAGAACCGGCGTCCTCGACTTGGCTCGGGACTCGCTGGAGGAGAAAACGATCATGAAGAATATCGGAATTGTCGCGCTTCTCGCGGCCGTGACGTCGGTTGGGGCGCTCGTGGCCTGCGGCGGTAGCTCACCGCCCGCGAATTCGCCCGACAACAGCGCCAGCAGCGCGGCTGCCCCGTCGGCAGCGCCGGCGGAATCGTCGGCGGCGCCGTCGTCCGCCGCGCCCAAGTGAGAAGGTGACTTCGGAGTTGCCGTCGGCGCTCAGGCCGTAAGTGACCTGGGCCGCGCGAGGCCAAGGATGGGCGAGGCAGCCTCCAGGGGTTGCCTCGCCTTGTTTTGTCTAAAGCTCCAATGATGAGGTCCACGGCGCCGTGGACACTCAAAAACTGCCGTAAGCTTGAAGTTCGGCTCCCCCATGGGGGGTTGGCCCGATCGCGAGCTGAAATGGGGGAGTAAACGACGGCGAGCCCGGGCCGTCGGTCATGTTCGCCGTCAGCACCGCGGCAATGGCGAGTCCCGCCACGCCGCCTACGGCGTTCGCGATGAATCCGTGGCGCCAGTTGTCGCCGCTGCTGCCAAGATAGAACAAATACACTGGAGTCGTGGCGAGCGTTCCGAGCACGTCGCCAATCCACATGTAGCGAATCGTTTGCCACGAAGGCACGTAGAGCGTCGACACCACGCCCGCAGCAACAATTCCAACGTTGTAGCCTGCGAAGCCCCAGACCGCGGCTCCGTCCTTCCAGTCGCCGCGCACCACGCCCGAGCCAAACAGGATTCCGTTGAGCGCGCCCCATCCGGCCGCGCTCGTGATGAGGCCGAGACTGCGCGGGTCGGGCTGGAGCCATTCGCCGAACGCGTAACCCCCCACGCCGCCGGCGGTGGCCGTCACGAACGTGATCGACGTCCAGCTCCGGAAGTCCCAGGAATGCGGCCCCCCGTTTCCGGTGACCTGCCACTGCAGCCCGCTGATCGCGGCTCCTTCTACGCCCCCGAGCAACAAGCCGGTTGCGATCGTCGACGGCACGCCGCGATCGAACTCATCGAGTTGATCCCAGGCGTAAAGGGCAATCGGCACGCCTGCGCCGAGCATCGCGGGTGCGATGAACGCGATGCCGGGATCCCCCTCTTTGGCGAGCGCGTCGATCCAGATGCCGGACCCGACTCCGTACGCGATGCCCGTGCCGTAAAGAAACGCCATCTCGTCGGCGCTCCGGGTTCGACTGCGGGGGGGCGGGCGCGGTTGCAGCACGGGGGGCGGCAGCGGAAAGGGTGCCGGCAGAGGCTGCGGTCCCGGTGCGTAGCCGGGCGGGTAAACGGGCTGGGGCTGGGGCGGGTAGACCGGCTGCGGGTTGCCGACTGGCGGGGCATAGACGACCGGCGGGGGGGGCGCGGGGTACGGCGAGGGCGGTGCGGCGGGTGGCGGATCCGTGGACGCGGCCGGCGGCGAGTAGGGCTGCGGAACCTGCGCCGAGGCCGTGCCGCCAAGAACGGCAACCATCGATACCGAAAGCAGACCCCAAGCGCGCATGGCAACCTCCGTCGATTGTTCAGGGTCGAGCGCGCTCGATCGCGCGCAAGTCGAACTCGTAGCCCAATTCGCGTGCCATGAGGTCACTGACGGCCTGATGCACTGGCTTGCCCTCGTGCAGCACCCAGTAGACCTCCGACGAGATCGGCATGTCGACCTGGAGCTTTCTCGAGAGCGCATACGCGCTCTTGGCCGCTGGGACGCCTTCGGCGACGTGACCGAGCGTCGCCAGAACGTCCGCCAGGGGCCGCCCTCTGCCTAGCTCCCGCCCGACCGTTCGGTTCCGCGACAAATCCCCCGTGCACGTCAACACGAGGTCGCCGACTCCCGCCAAACCGGCGAGTGTCAGAGCCGAGCCGCCCCGTGCCATGGCGAGGCGCGCGACTTCTGCGAGACCCCGCGTGATGAGTGCGGCGCGCGTATTGTGCCCGAAGCCGAGGCCCTCGACGGCGCCCGAGGCGATCGCGATGACGTTCTTCAGCGCCCCGCCGCATTCCACGCCGACCACGTCGTCGCTCGTGTAAGTCCTGAGGTACGCCGTGCGAAGCCTCATCGCCGCGGCCGATCGAACGGCAGGGTCGTGTGCGGCGATCACGACCGCGGTCGGAGACTGCTGTGCCAGTTCGCGGGCGAAGCTTGGGCCCGAGACGAACGCGCAGTGCCCGCGCGCGGCTGGCGGAAGCTCGTGTGCGAGAACTTCATCCATGAACATGAGCGACTCATCTTCGATGCCCTTGGTCGCGCCGATGAAGATCGTGCCTTCACCGTCCGGCCCGATCGGCTGCGTCTTGTGCACGTAAGGTGCCGTCGCGCGGGCGACGTCGCGCGTCGCATGACTCGGGACGACGAAGACCACCGTCACGGCCTCGTCCAGAGCGCTAGCGAGGTCCACTGTGCACCGTACGTTGGGAGGCAACCTTACGCCGGGCAGATAACGGGCGTTCTCACCCGTCGCGTTGACGGCTTCACACAGCTCCTTGCGCCGGGTCCAGAGCCGGACGTCGTCTCCCTTTTCGGCCAAGAGCTTGGCGAGGGCCGTTCCCCACGCGCCCGCGCCCAGGACCGCGGCCTTCATCGCGTCACGTTATCATCAAGGGTCACTGTGCATCGAAGCGCTCGCGCTATGCTTGCGCCGATGCCCGGGGCTGCGCGCTCGCTGCTTGCCCTCGCCCTCGTTGTGGCTGCTTCTGCGGGCGGCCCGGGATGCTCGGCGAACGCGATATGCAAGCTTGCCGGTCCCATTAACGATCCGTCCAACCGGACGCTGCGCCGCGATATCATGAGCTTCGGGCTGGGGGAGTTCTGCGCCCAGATGACGAAACGGAACGCGCCGCTCACGCTGGCTGCCGACGCGGCGGTCATCGGCCGCTTTTTCCCCCAGCATTGCGCCCAGCGGATGCTCGACAACGGGGATCTCTGGGTGCAGTTCGACGGCTTCGGCTACGCTTGGACGAACCTCTCGAGAAAAGTGACTTTCACCTCCGCCGCGACACTCCAGTATAACCAGGATTTCAAGTGCGCCGACGATGATTCGATCTACGCTTACTTCGATACGCGTTTGGTTTCGCCCCCCGACTTTCGTGTCCTTGGCATCGAGCAGCCCGTAGCGAATCTCGTTCAAAACTGGATCGCCCCGTTCGCGGACAATTTCGGCCGGCAAATGGTTTCCGGTCAGCTCGCCCAAGGGTTTACGGTCATCGAGCATACCGGCGGGAGCACGGAATTCAGTGTCGGGCACCTGCCTCTGGGACAGCACCCGGCACACCCTTTTGACGTGCACGGCTCCAACCGATCCACCTACGAAAACCTGCGGACCGAGGTACACGCGAGCGAGCGGGACTTCATCGGCCCTATCGACGTGGACGGTTCGGGCCGCGCCATTTTTCTGCAAATGCACCTCGAAGGGGTTCAGTCGGTCGACGTGTTCGTGGTCCCCAAGGTCGAGGGTGACGCCTCGCTCGCGCTTTACGTCCAGTACGGCGCTGTCGGCCCGCTCGCGTTCGTGCCGCGCTTTTCGGACGTTGTGCGTTTCGGTGTCGAATACCAGCGTGCAGTCCCCGTTCCGCCGGGTATGTACTACGTTGTGATCGACAACACGCCTTTGGCCGGACAAGTGGCCCCCCCTCCGGCGCCACTCTTCGGCGTCCTGGGCGATGCTGCAGCGGTCGTCAACTACGCGATTCAGATCGGTGACGCACCGTGAAGACCGACGAATCCAATCCCCCGGATGTGCGTGCGAGTACTCCCGACGCCGGCGCGGGCGCGAGCCGCACGAACGGCGCCCCCCCCATCGCCGGCGAGCGCCGGGCCGTGCGCGCGGTCAACGAGTCGAGCGCGGGCGCGCCGGCCGAACTCGAGACGGCAAAGCGCTCCCGCGTGCTGCGACTCGTCTACTGGGTGACTTGGTTCGGTCTGCTTCCGACCGTGCTCGCCTCGCTCACGATTTGGCTTCTTTCGCCGGCCGGCGGTGGCGAGCCGAACGGAGCGCTGGCGTGGATTCAGTCGACCGTCCGATCGCAGCCGGTACCCGTCGGGATCGTCCTCTTCACTTTGTTCGAGATCGCCCTGTGGGCCGCCCGTCACGAGCTTCCGTTCGCTCGACATGCGCATCCGCCGCAGCGTTCCGACTTGCCGTCTCGCCTCCGGGTGACCTTCGAGCGGGCCCGGAGTCTGCTCGACGAAGCCGACATGATTTTGGCAAAGCACGGGGGTGCCCTCGCTCGCGAGCTCACGGCGAAGGAGCGCGAGCGGCTCCAGTCCGAGCTCGACACGCTACGCGAGACGATGGCGCGCGTGCCTTTCGAAGAGCACGAATTCATCGACGCACTCGCACGCGCCGACGGTGAAATCGATATTCGCCTCGGCCGCTGGCGCAAGAGCGAGGTGCGCGAATACCTCGAGGCAATTTTCATGGCGGTCGCCGTTGCGTTCGCGTTGCGCGCCTTCGTCATCGAAGCGTTCAAGATACCGAGCGGATCGATGATTCCAACGTTGATGATCGGAGACCACATTTTCGTCAACAAGTTCATCTATGGGCCGGCCGTCCCATTCACGCACGCACGACTGTGGACGAGCATGCCGCCGAGCCGCGGAGACGTCATGGTCTTCGAGTTCCCGGAGCACCCGGAGCAGGATTTTATCAAGCGGGTGATCGCCATCGAAGGCGACAAGCTCGAGGCGCGGAGCGGTCACCCGATCATCAACGGGTGGGAAGTTCCGAGCTGTCGCGTGGGCTCATGGGCATACAGCGATTACGACGCGCCCATTGCGCGTCATGAGGGGGAGCTGTTCGTTGAGTATTTGGGCGGCGAGTCGTTTTTGACGTTTTACGATCATTCGTCGGGCATGTTCCCCGAATACCAGGGCCCGTACTTCGCTAAGAAGGGCGAAGTATGGGTCATGGGCGACAACCGGAACAACAGCCACGACTCGCGCATGTGGTTCGGCGGCCAGGGCGGTGGGGTTCCTTTCGACAACATCAAGGGACGCGCCCTGTTCGTGTGGTTGAGCTACAGCGACAACGGCATCGACTGGTCGCGCGAGGGCGCGCCGGTCATGGGTCGACCGAGATTGCCCCCGTCGGCACTGGCGCTCCTGCCTGAGTTCGAGCGGTGCCTGAAGAACCGTCCGGCCGTCACGGCACCGCCGGGGACCGGGGGTGGGCTCCGGTGAGCCTCGGGTCTCCCCTGGACGGTTGAGCACCCGCGGCGCACATTGAAGGGATGCGGGCAGCTCTTCGGGCGGCAGGATGCGGCCTGGCATTGGGCTTGGCGGTCGGGTGCGCCGCGGCGCAAAGCGCGGCGCAGCGCGATCCGATGCATTGCGAGCGGGATCCCACGTGCATTCGGTCGCGCGGCGCATATTCCGACTGCTCCCAGCAGTGCGCCGACAACCCGGACTGCGTCGACCGCTGTCGCGAAGCGCAGATGGACCGTGGACTCGGCCATTGATCGATCGATCGCCGACCCCCGGCGCGGTGTGTCGTCGAGGGGCGCGCCCCGCGCGGATCGGCTTCATCGCCGCGGCGCTTCAGTGCGCCGCTTGCTCACCCGGCGGGAGCCCGACGCCGGACGTGCCGATGGGCGATGGTGCGGCGTCCCAGGGAATGTCGGCATTTTGCTCTCTGGATGCGTCCGATGGCGCCTCGTGCCTGACGGGGTCGCTCGTCATGGCGGCCTTCTCGGCGCCTGCGACGGCCGTGTCCGTCGGGCTTTTCGCCGCCGCGCCGCTGGGGCAGGAGCCAATCGCCCAGGAGCTTTTGAGCGCGGACGGAACCTGGTCCTTCGATACCTCGACACTCGCGCCGGGGCCCGAGTGGTCGCATTACTACGTGGAGATCTCGGCGCAGTTCGGTCTTGCCGGGACCGTGACCCGCGTGATCGGACCCCTGTCGGTCTCCTCAATGGGCGGCCCCGCTACCGTGCGGTTGCAGCCCGCGCACGTCGAAGTGCTCGAATCTGCGGCAGAGGGCGGTTCGATGCAGTTTCGATCGGCGTCGGCCCACGTTTTCGATCCGGCGACTGGCAGAGAGATCACCGACGGCACCGCGGTTGTCGCAATCGGGGTGGGGGCAACGTCCATCCCGATGCCCTGGGACGCGAATGCGATGGCGTACGACGTCACGCCTTCGCCGTCGCTCGACGCTCAGCCGACGTACTCCATGACTCTTTCGCATCCCGCGCTCGGTCCGACGCCGACTACGCTCGAGCTCGTTGCCGATCTGACGGCGTTGAACGGCGCCATCACGTCACCCGCCGCGGACGCGATCGTCGACGGCGGGCCCATCGAGGTCGCGTGGCAGCCGGCAACGGCTGCAGACTTCGTGCAAGTGGACATCTTCCAGCCGACCGACGCCCAAGTCGGCGACGCTGGCCCCGACTGGGATCCGAATCCGGTCTACGCGTCCCCGACACCCGATGATGCCAACACAACGCAGGAGATCGTTCCGGCGGGGACGTTGGCGCAATCGGGTTCAGCACTCGTCAACGTCGTTTACACGTTCGCGACGTGTCCGGCGACTGCAGACGGTTGTGTCTACTCCGGTACCGTCGTTGCCGAGACGATCACCGTCGTAGGGGCCGACGCCGGCGAACCCTGATCGGCTCTCGTCTCACGCGAAGTGTTGCTCCGAGGGTGGATCTGCATCGGGGTCGGGGCCGCGGCGCGGCCCGGGTCGCCTTACCAATCGAGTCGAAAGTGAATCGACTTCGGCCGGGTCAACGCGTGGTAGCCGATCGTGCCGAGGCTCACGCCGCGCCCCGAGTCCTTCCAGCCGCTCCAAGGAAGTGCGGGATCGAGGTAGTCGCAGCGGTTCATGAACACGGTTCCGCACTCGAGAGCCCGCGCGAAACGCGCTGCACGGTCGCGATCGCTTGTCCATACGCTCGCCGTGAGGCCCAAGCGCGAGTCGTTCATCCTCGCGAGGGCCTCCTCGTCCGAATCGACCGCCATGAGCGGCAGAATCGGCCCGAAGGACTCTCGCTGGAACAACTGCATCGAGTGATCGGCTTCGCCGACCAGCGTCGCTTCGAAGAAGCGGCCGCGCCCGCCGACGCTCGTGCGATGGCCGCCCGCGACGATGCGCGCACCGCGCGCTCTTGCGTCTTGCACCAACTCTTCGAGCTCGGCGATGTGGTGGGGCTGCGCCATGGGACCGAGCGTCGTGCTGTCGTATGTGGGATCGCCCATCGCATACGCTCGGATGAGACCCTCGGCCGCCTCGAGAAAACGGCCGTAGAGCGAGCGGTGCACGTACACACGCTCGACGGCACAGCAGCTCTGGCCGGCGTTGTACATGGCGCCATCGACCACGTTCTCGACGGTCCGGGCAAAGTCACAGTCGGCCGCAACGTACGCCGGGTCATTGCCTCCGAGTTCCAGGCACGGTTGCAGGAAACGCATCGACGACGCCAAGACGATGCGGTGTCCCCCGAACACGCTGCCGGTGAAGACGACGTGATCCACACGATCGTCGCCTGCCATTCGCTCACTCATCGCGTGGTCACAGTGAATGGCTTGGACCAAGTGTTGGGGGGCCCCCGCCTCGGCGAAGGCCCGGGCGAAATGCTCGGCGCAGAGCGGCGACCGAGGGCTGTGCTTCAGGACGATCGCGTTGCCCGCGACGATGGCCGGGACGACGCAGTTGATCGCCGTGAGCAGGGGATAATTCCAGGCGGGCAAGTCGAGCACGACGCCGAGCGGTTCACGCACGATACGCCGCTCGAAGCGGGCGATCGGAGCAAGCTGCGTGTCGGCGAGCGTCGTGTCCGCGATCGACATCATGGATCGGGCCCGGACCGCCGCGGTCTTGATTTCTCCGAGCGACTGAGCAATCGGCTTGCCCATCATGCGGGTGATGTCGCCCGCGACGGCGTCGGCGTTCGATTCCAAGTGCGAGACAGCGCGCTCGCACAAGGCCACTCGGTCGCCAAGCTCACTCGATCGCCATGCGCGCGCCGCGTCGCGCGCGCGTTCGAGTGTCGCGTCGACGAGACCCTCGCCTGCCAGCGCAACCGTGCACGCGGTTTCACCCGTGAAAGGGTTGTCGACGACGAGGGTCCCGGCGCGATCGCGGCTCATGGGCAAACGAGCATAGCGCGCGAACCGCGATTCCCGACCTCGATCCGCGACCCGGGACTGCACCCTGGCCTCTGCATCGACGGCGCGCTCACAAGGGACCCGACCTGAGGGCGCGTCCGGTCGCCGTTGGGGCGCGCGCGAGTTTTTTCGGCTCCCCTTCGAACACGACGCGCCCGCCGTCGTCACCGGCTTCTGGGCCGAGTTCGACGACCCAGTCGGCACAGGCGATGACGTCGGGATGATGCTCGATGACGACGAGCGTGTCGCCGCGGGCGACGAGCCGTTCGAACACGGTCAGCAGCCGGCGCACATCGGACAAGTGCAGGCCGGTCGTCGGCTCGTCCAGAACGTACACGGTCGGTTCGTGCCCTGTGCCCGCCGTGAGTTCGGCAGCCAGCTTGAGGCGCTGCGCCTCGCCCCCCGACAGCGTATTCGATCCTTGCCCGATTTGAATGTAGCCCACTCCCAGATCGTCGAGCGTCGCCAGGGGCCTCGCGATCTTCGAGTGGCGCGTGAAAAACTGTGCGGCATCGGCCGCCGACAGGTGGAGAACCTCGGCGATCGACAGCCCCGAGTAGCGAACTTCGAGCGTCGCCGGTTCGAACCGCGAACCTGCGCAGGCCTCGCACGGTGTGATCACGTCGGGTAGAAATGGCATTTCCGCCACGATGAGCCCTTGCCCCTCGCACGCGGGGCACCGCCCGACGCCGGTATTGAACGAGAACCGCGTCGCCGCATACCCACGCGTCTTCGCGTCCGGCAAGGACGCGAAGAGCATTCGAATGGCGCTCCAGATTCCGAGGAACGTCGCGGGCACGGACCGGGGCGTGCGGCCGATCGGCGACTGGTCGACCGACAGCACGCGCTTCACGACGCCGTGACCGCTGAGTGCGCGATGCGGACCCGGGATGGGCGCGACGAGCTTCAGCGCACGGCGTAACGCCGGATAGAAGACGCTCCGCACGAGCGTCGACTTGCCGGAACCGCTCACCCCGGCCACCACGCACATCCGTCCGACGGGCACGCGGAAGTCGACGTCTTTTAGGTTGTTCGCCCGTGCGCCCGCGAGCTCGATCCACGCATCGGCCATCGGTCGCTTCGGTCGTTGGATGCGTGCGCTCTCCTGGAGGGCTCGGGCCGTCGGCGATCGCGGATCGGAAAGCACCTGGGCCGCGGGGCCTTCGGACACCACGTGCCCGCCGAGACGGCCGCCGGCCGGCCCGAGGTCAATCACATGATCGGCCGCGCGGATCGTCTCGGCGTCGTGTTCGACGACGAGCACCGTCGAGCCCATGTCGGCGAGCTGCCTTAGGTTTGCGAGCAGACGGCCCGTGTCCCGAGGGTGCAACCCGATCGTCGGCTCGTCGAGGACGTAGAGCGCGCCCGTCAGCCCGCTTCCGAGCTGCGCACTCAACCGCAGCCGCTGCATCTCGCCTCCTGACAGCGTTGCGGCCGCGCGATCGAGAGACAGATATCCGAGCCCCACCTGCTCGACGAACGCAAGGCGACGGAGGAGCTCCGCGTGCGGAGCGTTGGCGATTTCGGCGTCCGGCCCATCGAACTGCCACGCGCGCGCTTCCGCGAGCGCCTTTGCGACCGATTGGTTCGTGAGCGCGGCGTAACGCGATCCGAACAACCGCACGCCGCGTGGCACCGCGCTCAGGCGAGCCCCGCCGCAATCGTCGCACTTCGCGTGCGGCCCTTCCTCTTCGAGCGCCTCGGGGCCCCCGCGGACGCCCGCCCCCTCGCAGGTCGGGCAGCGGCCTTGCGGCGTGTTGAACGAAAACCAGCGCGGGTCGATCTCTGGCACGCCCGTCGCACAGTTCGGGCAGGTTCGCGCCGTCGAGAACATGCGCTCGCTGCCGTTGGGCTTGGCGCTCGGAAGCCCATCGGCCACTCGAAGGGCACCGTGGCCCCAGGCGATCGCCCTGTCGAAGGTCGGCCGTTCGAGTTTCGAGAGCTTGCCGTAATGCATGATGAGATCGACGGTGTGCTCGCGGGCTTTGGCGAGCTTCGGCGGGGGATCCACGGCCACGATGGCCCCGTCCGCGCGGGCGGAGTGAATACCGGCGCGCGCCGCCGCCGTGAAGAGATCGAGGTAAGTCCCCTTCCGGCCGCGCACCGCGGGCGAGTACACGGTCTTGTTCGTGCCGTCGCGCGACCGAACGAGCCGATCGAATAGCGCGTCGGGGCTGAGGGGCAGGACCACGGCGTCGCACTTGGGGCAATGCAGCTCGCCGACTTTCGCGTAAATGAGCCGTAGGTAGTGCGCAATCTCCGTGACCGTCGCGACGGTCGAATTCGAGCCGCCGCGCGTAGTCCGTTGCTCGAGCGCGATGGATGGAGGGACTCCGGTGACCGAGTCGACGTCCGGCCGCGGGAGCGTCGGCAAGAACTGACGTGCGTACGGCGTCAGCGTCTCCATGAACCGGCGCTGTCCTTCCGCGAAAACGACGTCGAACGCCAGCGACGACTTGCCCGACCCGCTCGGTCCCGTCACGACGCACAACCGACCGTGTGGGATCGAGCACGAGACGTCCTTGAGGTTGTGCTCGCGAGCGTGCGCGACGGTGATGGCGTGCGGGGCGGGGGTCGGCGTCGTCGGCGCGACCTCGGTCTCGATCGCGGTGGAGCCGCGTAAGGCGGCGCCTGTCCGCGTGTCCGCTTTCGCCACCTGCTCCGGCGTGCCGACGGCCACGATCTTTCCGCCCCTCGGGCCCCCGCCCGGGCCCAGATCGATGACCCAGTCGCATGCGCGAATCACGTCGAGATCGTGTTCGACGACGATGACGCTCGCCCCTTCGTGCACGAGCGACTGCAGCGTGTCCACCACGTATGCGGCGTCCTGCGCGTGCAGACCGGCGCTCGGTTCATCGACGATGAACAGCGTGCCCTTCGCCGTCTCCGACAGACCGCGGGCCAATTTCAGGCGCTGCGCTTCGCCGCCGGACAGCGTCGAAAGCGGTTGGCCCAAGGGCAAATAGCCAAGGCCTACGCGGACGATCGGGTCCAGCGTGCGGCGCAAAACGTGGTCCCGGGCGTCCGGCGGGTCGAACACGGCGCAGGCTTCTTCAACGCTCATCGCGAGAACGTCCGCGATCGAGCGGCCGCAATGCTGGATGGCGAGCACCTCGGGCTTGAACCGCTTTCCGCGGCAGACGGCGCATAGCAGCTGCACATCTGCGAGAAACTGCATCTCGACCGTCTCGTAGCCTTCTCCTGCGCACTCCTCGCACCGACCGGCGGCGACGTTGAATGAAAAGTGTGCCGGCGAGAACCCGCGCCGCAACGCCTCGGCCTCGCCGGCGAAGCGCGCGCGGACGCGATCCCACGCCTTGACGTACGTCGCCGCATTGCCGCGTGCCGTGCGACCGAGCGGCGACTGATCGACGAGGACGACGCAGGAAATTCGACCGACGCCAGCCAGCGAGTCGTGCTGGCCGGGCTTCGCGACGGACAGATCGCCCAACGTCCGTGCCATCGCCCGATAGAGCACGTCGTGTACGAGCGTCGACTTGCCCGAACCACTCGGACCGGTCACGCCGCAGAGCACCCCCAAGGGAAACTCCACGTCGACGTTCGCTAAATTGTGCTCTCGCGCTCCACGCAATTGGAGCCACGTCGTTGCCGAGCGCGGAGTGTGGGGTGATCTTCCGGCGCCCGCCCAGGCGCGACCGGTCGGCAAGTCTTCGCGGCGGGCTAGCCCTTCAGGCGATCCGTCGAACAAGATACGGCCGCCGTGGGCCCCGGCTCCAGGGCCCATCTCGATGACCCGGTCGCACTCGCGCACAATCCCCGGATCGTGCTCGATGACCAGGACCGTGTTTCCGCCGTTCGCCAGATCCCGCATCACCCGAGCCAGCGCTGGGACGTCGGTCGGGTGGAGCCCGACGGTCGGCTCGTCGAGGACGAAAAGTGTGCCGGTCAGTGCGGCCCCAAGGGCGGTCGTCAGGCCCGCGCGCTGCGCCTCACCTCCCGAGAGGGTGCGGGCCTGTCGGTCCATCGTGAGGTACCCGAGGCCGACCGCGTCGAGATAGCCGATGCGCGACGCGAGCTGATCTTGGACCCGCTTTCCTTGCGGATCGCGTGCGACGTAAGCCCGGATACGCTCCAGTGCGTCACCGACGGTCAGCGCGTGCCATTCCCCCAGGTTGAGCCCGGCCACCCGGTACGCGAGCGCAGTGGAATTCAAGCGCGCGCCATGGCAGCGGTTGCACAGTGCGTACTCGCGATACCGCGACAGAAGAACACGCACATGCATCTTGTAGGTTCGCGTCTCCAGCCATTCGAACCACGCTCGCAGTCCCGGGTACTTGCCGCCACGCCAGGTCCCCTCGCCATCGACGACGAGAGCGCGCTGGGCTTCGGTCAGCGTCTCCCAGGGTCGTTCCAGGGGGATTCGCGACTTTTTGCAGAACTTCTCGAGCACGCCGCGCTCCCACGTCGTGCTTTTGCCGTTCCAGGGCTTGATGACGCCCTGCCGAATCGACTTTTTCGGGTCGGCGATGACCTTGTCCCAATCGATGGCGATGTTCCGCCCGAACCCCCGGCACGCTTCGCAGGCTCCGAGCGGCGAGTTGTAAGAAAAAAGCCCCGGACGCGGGGGATCGAAAGCATGGGCGCAATTCGGGCAAACGAGCCCGCGGGCGACCGACGTCGTCTCGGCATGCCCGGAGGCGCGCTCGCCTTCCACGTGGATCTCCGCGCGCCCGTGTCCGCGCGCCCACGCCGCTTCGATCGCCTCTTGCAGGCGGCCCGTTTCCTTGCGCCTCACTCCGATGCGGTCGACCACGACCTCGACGCGGACGCCCGGGGCGGTCGCTTCGCTGGGTCGCACGCGGTCGATTTCGCAAATGACGCCGCCGACGAGGAGGCGGCGGTAGCCGTCGCGCGCGAGTGTTTCGCGCAGTTCGAGGAATTGCTCGGCATCGTCGACCCGGACGTCGTACGTGACGAGCGCGCGAGCGCCTGGAAGCGATTCGGAGACCCGCAGAGCCGCGGCACGGGCGGAGGTCTCGACGGCGTCGACTCCGCAGTCGCCACACCTCGGGATGGCTTCTCGTGCGAAGAGAGCGGCGAGATAGGGCTCGAGGTCGGCCATCGTCGCAAGCGTCGATCGGCTCGACTTGACGGGCGCGCGCCGGTCGACGGCCACGGTAGCCGCGATCGGCTCGAGCTCGTCGATGGGAGGCCGCTCGAGGCGATCGAGAAACTGCCGTGCGTACGGGCTGAAGCTTTCGACGAAGCGCCGCTGGCCCTCGGCGTAGAGGGTGTCGAGCGCGAGCGACGACTTTCCGGCCCCGCTCGGTCCGGTGATGCCGATGAGCTGGCCGGGCGAAAGACGGAGATCGACGGCTTTGAGGTTGTGCGTGCGCGCCCCGCGTAAGACCATCGTCCGCATGCCCGAGGTGCGGGGACGCTCTTCGGAAGACGGTCGAAACTCGGCGGGTAAATCCGGAGACGTCATGGGTTGCGGACTATGCCTCCGATTGACGCTCCTCGCAGCGGCTCGCGTGCGTCGGCACCCCAACGTGTCGACAAAACGAGCTCGAGCTCGATCGGCCCGGCTCACCCTTCGACGGGCAGCTCGACACGAAAGACTGCGCCGGGCTCGCCGCGCAGGAGCGCGATCGAGCCCCCGTGGGCCAGAACGATTCTGCGCGCGAGCGCTAGACCGAGCCCGGTCCCCCCCGAACGCGCGCCGACGAGTGGATCGAAGACCTGCGACGCGATCGACTCCGGCACGCCGGGGCCGTCGTCCGCGACCTCGATGATGAAGCATCCGTTGCCGGCTCGTGCCCGCGTCGTGACGGTGGGCTGTCGCGGAGCGCTCGCTTGTGCGGCGTTGTCGTAAATGACGTGGAACAGTCGAGCGGCGAGCCCGGGATGGACGTAGATCTCGAGGCGCGCGGGATCGATTCGGTCGTCCCACCGCACGGCGTCCGGCGGTAGGTCGGCCCGGGCCGCGGCAAGCACGTGCTCGAGCGGCACGCTCTCCTTGCCCAGCCGTTCGCCGCGTGCGAGCGCCATCACGTCATCGACGATCGCGTGCGCCTTCCTTGCATTGTTCTCGATTTTCGCGAGATGCGGTGACGCTGCCGCGCCGTTGCCGCGATCAATCTCCATCCGCGCGACGAAGGCGGTCGCCGAGATCACCAGCAGCACGTTACGCAGCTCGTGCGCCGTTTCAGCGGCGATTTCTCCCAAGGCCGCGAGCCGATCCGTTAGCTCGTCCTTCATCGAAGGATCCACCCGGACCAGCGTACCGGCGAGCAGACGGCACGGCCATCGCGTGCGCTGCTCGGATCCCGAGCAAAGCGGCGCGGGGGGTGATAGAAGACAGGACCCGCAGGTTCTCGCACTGCGAGTGGCGCGGTTGGGCTTTGGCCGTGGTTCGAAACGGCGTACGTTTCACTTCGAGGTCGCCCACGGGCTCCTACATGGCAGCCGTCCAACCGGAGAACACGATCGTCATCGGTGCATTGCTTGTCGGCAAGTACCGGGTGACCCGCGAGCTGGGCCGCGGGGGGATGGCGGCTGTCTATGAGGCGGAGCACATCGACATTGGCAAGAGAATTGCGCTCAAGATCCTTGCCGCAGAGCTTTCGAGCTCGGTGATCGTCATCGAGCGGTTCGTGCGCGAGGCGCGAGCCGCGGCGAGCGTCAAGAGTCCGCACATCGTCGAGGTGTACGACTCGGGCCGACTGGAGGACGGGCGGCCATTCATCGCCATGGAGCTTCTTGAGGGCGAGTCGCTCTACGACCGCATGGCGCGCGTCCGGCTCATCGACGCGACGACGACGGTTCGCATCATCGGACAGGTTGCCAAGGGGCTCACCAAGGCGCACGCGATTGGCATCGTGCACCGCGATCTCAAGCCCGAGAACATCCACCTGTGCAAGACCGACGACGGCGAGGAGATTGCGAAGATTCTCGATTTCGGGCTGGCGAAGTTTTACTCGCCCGTGGACGTCGACGAGAAGACTGCGCGCTTGACGCGCGAGGGCGCCGTGTTCGGAACGCCGGCGTACATGTCCCCCGAGCAGGTGAAGGGGCAGGGAAGCGTCGACCATCGGGCCGATCTTTGGGCACTTGGTTGCATGGCCTTCGAGTGCTTGACGGGCCGTCCCGTGTGGAACACCGACCAAGGTGTGGCGATGACCTTTGCGGCGATCGCCACAGCACCGCTGCCGCCGCCGAGCCGGCTTCGTCCGGATCTGCCCCTTGCATTCGAGGTCTGGTTCAACAAAGCGCTCGAGCGCGATCCCGATCACCGCTTTCAGACCGCCAAGGAGCTCGCCGACGAGCTCGCGAGGGCGCTGGACACGGCGCCCATTTCGCTCGTTGGCGTGGGGGGGCCATCGAGCCTGGCCGAGCTCGACGTTGGGGCCGCGATCCGGGACGCTCCGCCGTCCTCGGGCGATCCGGGGGTCCATTCGATGCTTGCGGCGTCCGTCCGCCCGATGGCAACCGACAGCGACGCGGCGTTGGGCGTTTTGCCGGCCGGTCCAGCTATCCGCTCGCGGTCCGTGGTGCCGCCTCCGCCCCTCGGCTCCGGTCGCACCAGTCAGCCGCTCGACCTTCTCAGCCTGCGCAATTCGACGTTCAGCGCGACCGACCTGCCGCCGACCGCGGCGTCAGAGCGGTCCCCGGCATCCCAGCCGTCGCGCACTCGGTCGGGCGTCGGTCGCTTTTTCGCCGCGTTGTTCGTCACCGCCGGGCTTTGTGCCGCCGGGTGGTTCGCGTACCCGAAACTGCATGCGCGGTTCCTGCGCCTGAAACCCGTGCCGAACGCGCCGGTGGTCGCGGCCGTGAGCGCCTCAGCCAGCGCAGAGCGGGCTCCTGCGCCTTCGTCCGAACCGGTTTGGATGACGGCCATCGAAGAGGGACAGCAGTTCCTCGCCACGGGCGATACCGATGGCGCCTTGCGCAAGTTCAAGGATGCGTCGGACCTGGGTGGGGGCCTGACGGCGAAGTCGTTCGGCGACCAGTTGAAGCTCGGGGCGGGCGTTCCCGGGCCGTGCCGCCTGGCGGCGTTATCGCATCCGCGCTTGGGCTACGGAGGAAATGTGGGTCGACCGGCGGTCGCCGCCACGTCGAAGGGCGCCGTGGTGGCGTGGACCGACGACCACGAGCAGGCCGGGCACGAGCACGTGTACTCGGTCTTGGTCGACTCCGCTGGACGTCCGACCTCGAGCGTGCGTGATTTGACGCCGGAGGCGGAGTACGCGACTCGTCCGGAGCTCCTGTCGGTCGGCGAACGCGTTGTGCTCCTCTTCTGGGACCGGGGCGGTCGCCAGCCTGGTGTCAAGGTGCGTTGGCTCGACGCCGACGGGCGCATCGGCGGAATGAGCATCGCGGTGGGTGCTTCCAAGTCCGGGCTCTATTGGCCGGCGATGGACCGAGCGCCGGACGGCAGCGGCTTCTGGGTGACTTGGCAGGCGAACGCCGACAGGGAGGGCCCCGACCTCTTCTTGCGGCGGTTGGACGCAGATCTACAACCTCAGGGAAGCGAGGTGCGCGCCTCCGACTACGAGCCGTACAAAGGCAAGGCGGTCAAGGTGGACCTCCCGAGCATTGCCGTATCGAGCTCGAACCTGTTTCTGGCCTACACGCTCGAGCGGGATCGGCAGTTCTTGATCGAGCGCATGCGTATCCCACTCGCTGCGCCGGAGTTGCTGAGCGGCGGAGTTTCGGAGAAGTCGGCCGCGAAAACCCAGCACGAACTCGGCGAGACGATGGCCGTCAACGAAGACAAGACGAGCGGCGACTACTCGTCGATCTCGTGCACCAAGGACGCGTGCTTCCTCGTGTGGCACGAGATCGACAAGGGCGGAGCCCAGGCCGCGCTCATCGATCCCGCACGCGGAACGCTGCTGTGGCGAAAGCGCTTCGCGCCGCGCGGCGCGCACCCCGCCGTCGCCGTCGCACCCGATGGCGAGGCCGAAGTGGTCTTCTATGAGGGGGGCCGCGTACGCATTGCGTCCATTTCGCGCGATGGCGTTGGCCCGATCAGCACGTTCGCCCGGACCTCCGGAGACCAGCCGCGGGGCTGGATCACCGCCGGCCATACCCCGGGCGAGTGGTGGGTCTCGTGGCTCGACATCGAGGGTGGGCATACGGAGCCGTTCTTGGCGCGCCTTGCATGTCGCAATTGACCGGAGGAGCGACCCGCACGTCGATCTCGCCACCGGACGCGCCGCTCTCGGAGCCACTTTGGGTTTCGGCGGACGTTACGATGGGGGTTGCGGCCATCGTATTCACGACCCCGTCGCCTTGGCATACGACCCTCGTGGCGTTTGCCTTCCTGGCGGCGACCTGGAATCTCGTGTGGCGCCACGACGACGCGTGCGTGCGGCGAGCCGGGCTTGCGCTCGGGGGACTGCTGATCCCCGGGCCGATCGATGCGCGCGCGCTCCTCCGGAACGTCTGCCACGCGCTTGGTTGGGGCATCGGCATGTCGGTCATCGTCGCCGTCCCGTTCTTCGTCGCCTGGCGGCTATGGTGGGGCTCCCGGCTTGCGTTTGCATTGAACGTGCGCCCCGCTCAGGCTCTCGACGAGAGCCTGGGTCAGCTCCTCATGATTGCCCTCCCCGAAGAGGTCTTCTACCGGGGTTACCTGCAATCGCGCCTGGACGAAGCCTGGCCGCCTCGCTGGCACGTCCTCGGGGCGGTGGTGGGACCGGGCCTGCTCGCATGCGCAACGATCTTTGCGCTCGGGCACATCGTTACCGTGCAGTTGCCGGCGAGGCTCGCCGTCTTCTTTCCGGCGCTGCTGTTTGGCTGGCTTCGAGCGCGGACCGGTGGCGTCGGCGCGAGCATCGTGTTTCACGCCTTCTGCAACCTGTACTCGCAAGTCCTCGGCCGCGGCTTCGGCGTCTACTAGACGCGCCGAGCAGGGTTGTCCGACCGAAGCCCAAGATGCTCGGTGCTCTCTCGCCGTTGGGTTGAGAAGGGCTCGCTCATGTACGTGCCTCTCGGGCCCTACGAGGGCCGATTGCCCTGCGTGCTATGGAAACGCGCGGATGAGCGCACGTTTCGAGCTGCCGCAATTCGTCGTCGATCGGGTCGTGGCCGTCGCGCTCGAGGAGGACCTGGGGTCGGGCGACCTGACGACCGAAGCGTGCGTCGATCCCGACGCGATGGCGGTGGCCCACGCCGTCGCGCGCGGTCCACTCGTCGTATGCGGCGGTTCGGTGTTTGCGCGAAGCTTCACGCGGGTCGATCCGTCGCTCGTCGTCGCGGTGCACGCGGACGACGGGGCCGAAATCGGGGCGGCCGCGCGAATTTGGACCGTACGCGGCCGCGCGCGGTCGATCCTCATGGCCGAACGCGTGGCGCTCAACCTGGTGCAGCGCATGTGCGGCGTGGCGACGATGACCCATGCCTACGTCCAGGCGATCCCCGTTGGGGCCAAGGCGCGCGTGACCGATACGCGCAAGACCACTCCGGGCCTTCGCGCTCTGGAACGGTACGCGGTCCGCGTCGGCGGCGGCCACAACCATCGCGATGACTTGGGCGCAGCCGTTCTCATCAAAGACAACCATCGCGCGGCCTGCGGGGGCACACGGCAGGCCATCCAGCGGGCAAGGGCGGCCGCACCGCACACCACCAAAATCGAATGCGAGGTCGACTCCCTCGATCAGCTTGACGAAGCGGTCGCCGCGGGGGCCGACATCGTTCTGCTCGACAACATGTCGACTCGAGCCATACAAGAAGCCGTCCGGCGCGTCGGCGACCGAGCTCTGCTCGAGGCTTCTGGGGGCATGACCCTCTCCAGGATCCCCGAGGTCGCCAACGCGGGGGTCGATGCGATCTCCGTCGGCGCGTTGACGCATTCGGTGTCGGCGGCGGACATCGGGCTGGACTTCGAATCGTGAAGGCCGTGGCCCTGGATCTGGAACGCGCTGCCGCTCTCGTCGCCGAGCGCGGAACGACGCTCGGTCGTCCACTGGTCTTGTTGCCGAGCGCAACGTCGACCAATGACTTGGCCCTGCGGGCCGCCAGAGAGGGAGCGACCCACGGAGCGACCTGGGTCGCCGAACGGCAGACGGCCGGCAGGGGACGGCGCGGTCGCACCTGGGTCTCCGTGTCGGGCGAGAGCCTTCTCTTCTCGGTTCTATTGCGTCTTACTTGCGCACCGGCAAAATTGCCCCCGATCGGATTGCTCTGCGGGCTGGCGGTGCGCGACGCGGTTGCCCGTGCAGCTCCGAGTGTTCCCATCTCGATCAAGTGGCCGAACGACGTGCTGGCCGCCGGTCGCAAACTGGCCGGCGTGCTCGTCGAGGCCGTGACGGTCGGCTCACGGGTCGAGGCGGTGGTCGTCGGGATCGGGATCAACGTGCATACTCGCTCATTTCCCGACGACTTGGCGGATAGCGCGACCTCCGTCGGGCTCGTCGCCTCCGGTGAGGCGCCGCCCGATCGGGGTGTGTTGCTCGCAGACGTGCTCCAGTCGATCGACCACGATCTGCACATCGTCGTCGCCCGGGGCCTCGGCGTACTTCGCGAGCGCATCGCCGCTGCCGACGTCTTGCGCGGCCGTCGGGTTCGAAGCGATTCGGGCGAGCAGGGGGTCGCGGCAGGCGTCGACGACGAAGGCCGCTTGCTCGTACGAGCCGACGATGGCGTGGTCCAGCGCTGGGCGGCCGGAGAAGTGAATCTGGTGAAAAGCTAACGGATCGCCATGGCGCTGCCGAAATCACCACGATGCGCGATCACGGGCGCGGGCAACGGCTTCGGCCGCGCGCTTGCGCTTGGCTTGGCTCGCCGGGGGGCCCACCTCCTCCTGTCCGACCGGAGCGAGGAAGACGCCCAAGAGACCGCGCGAGCGGCCCTCGCCGCCGGCGCGTCGACGGCGCGCGCGGTGAAATGCGACGTGACACGATACGAGGATGTCGAGGCGTTCGCCGGCGCTTGGGACCACGCCACGGACCTCGTCGTCAACAACGCCGGTGTGAGCAGCTCGGGTCTCGTCGGGGAGCTCTCCATCGACGATTGGCGTTGGACGCTTGAGACGAATCTGCTGGGCGTCATCCATGGCTGCCACGTTTTCGTGCCTCGCCTGCGCAGAGAGGGCCGCGGACATATCCTCAACGTCGCGTCGGCCGCTGCGATCGTTGCTCCTCCACGGATGGCGGCGTACAGCGTCGCGAAGGCCGGCGTCGTCGCGCTGTCCGAAACGCTCGCTGCGGAGCTGGTCGGTACGCGCATTGGCGTGACGGTGCTCTGTCCGACATTCTTCCGAACGAACATCGCGAAAAGCGGGCGCTTTACGCACGCGGAGGATCGCGCTTGCGGCGAGCGCCTGGTCGACCGCGGCAAGGATCCCGATTTCGTCGTGCGTGCGGCGCTCGCTTCGGTTGATCGCAGAGAGCTCTACTGCCTGCCGATGGCCGACGGCCGCTGGCTTTGGCGGTTGAAACGCCTGACTCCCGAGCGATTTCCGGTGATGGTTGGGAAAATGAGCCGGTGGGTACCGCAGAAGTAGCGCACGGCGGCGGACGCGGGTAAGCCCCCCAACCCCCGGCAAATCCGCTTGGACAAGAGAGCCACACAAGCCGCGAAGATCATAAAAGATCTCGTCGTCGGGGTTCAGGAAGACGAGTCTGACACCGTGGCTGCAGCCCGTGAAGGGATTCCGAAGACCGCGCATCATCGCGAGTCTGCCGCCTTCCGTCGCCTGGCGGTGCAGTTGGGTCATCAGGTGCGCGAGCTGCGACAAAAGCTCGAGTGGACGGTCGAAGAGGCCGCCGAGCGCTTTGGCATCGAGCCGGCGCACGTCCGCCGCATCGAAGCGGGCCGCACGAACCCCTCCCTGGCCACGCTGGTCAGCATCGCGCACGGGCTCGGAACCGACGTCGTATCGTTGCTGACCCGCCGCTGAGTCACGCGGCAAAGATCGCTTACTTCCGTTCTTGCCCCGTCGCCCCGAGCAGTCTCTTCAGCTCCGCGACATCGCAAGGTTTGTCCAGACAGCGAGCTCCGGTCGCCGCGAGTGGCTTCGCGTACTCGGCCGCGATGCCCCCTGTGGTGAAGACGAAGGCGGCAGCGACTCCGGGGTCGATGGCCCGCGCGCGCTCGAAGAGCTCAATCCCCGTCATGCCGGGCATCATCACGTCGCAGAGCACGAGATCGAAGCGCTCGCCGCTCGCGATCCGCCGCAGCGCATCCGCTCCGCGGACATCTGTGGCGACGTCCGCGTCGAACTCGAAGACGCGAGCGAGGGCGCGCGCAACGTCGGGGTGGTCGTCCACGATGAGGAGACGCGGTCTGCGGCGCTCGGCCATGCGGCTTCGCGAGTATAGATCATATAAGATCGGGATGGACACGGGCTTGCGCGCCGCGCAGGCCGATCCGGCGTGCAGGCTTGGGCCGGTCGGCCCGCTCGATCGTGTTTGTCGCGCAGAAGTTTCGCGAAACATCCGGTTGTCGTAGCCGGCCCAATTTCGTATAAGCGCGCGCTGCGGCTTCCACTGCCGCTCCGCTGCCGTTGTCGCTCCCGCCTGGCAGGCACCTCGTTCGCGCTCGCATGCGCAGAGGTCCTCGCGCACCGCAAGTTTCGCCGGGTACAACGGTACCTGGCGCCCCCGACCCATCATGCAAATCTTTCCTCGCTCCCTGAACAAGCTGCCGCAGGTCGTGGGCGCGGCCGCAACGTTGGGCCTCGTCGCGGTGACTTTCCTCATTTGGTACTACTTTTCGCCCTGGTTCACCCAGGTCGGCTATTCGCCTCGGCAACCGGTGCCGTACTCCCACCGGTTGCACGTCGGACAACTCGGGATGGACTGCCGGTACTGCCACGTCAACGTCGAGCGGGGGCCTCTCGCGATGGTGCCGCCGACCGAAACCTGCATGAACTGCCACCAGGTCGTGAAGACCGACTCTCACGAACTGGATCCCATCCGAAACTCTTGGGAAACAGGCAAGGCTCTCGAGTGGGTGCGAATCCACAAGCTGCCCGACTACGTCTATTTCGATCACAGCGTGCACGTCACCGCCGGAGTCGGGTGCAAAGAGTGTCACGGCCGGATCGATCAGATGGAGCGGGTGCGCATGGTCCAGCCTTTGAGCATGGGGTGGTGCATCGAATGCCACCGCGACGTGCGGAAGAATCAGGGCGACAGCGAGCGCATTCGGCCGGTCGCGCAGATGACGAACATGCAATGGAAGCACGACGGCCACGTGGACCCGCCGCGCCAGCTCAATCCGCCGGAGAATTGCATGGGGTGCCATCGATGAGCAAGCGAGCGCCGTACCCCTCGCGCGATCCGTGGCCCGGGTCGCCTGCCTATTGGCGAAGCCTCGAAGAGCGAGGTCGCGTGGCGGACCCTGCCCTTCGTGCCGTCGAGTTTGCCAAGGGCCATGTCGATACGCCACCGAGCGATGAAGCATTGTCCGTTAGCCGGCGCGGTCTGCTCGGGGCGATGGCGGCGACGTTTGCGGCGGTCGGCGCCGAGGGCTGCCGGAGGCCGATCGAAAAGATCGTGCCTTACGCGAAGATGCCGGAAGACGTGGTTCCCGGCGTGCCGTCGCACTACTCGACGGTGATCGCTCGCCGTGGAGAGGCGTTGGGTCTCGTGGTTGAATCCCACGAGGGTCGGCCCACGAAGGTCGAAGGCAACGACCTGCATCCCGCCAGCCTGGGGGCGGCCGACATGATCGCTCAGGCCGCGATCCTCGAACTATACGATCCCGAGCGTTCTACGACGCCGCGGAGGTCGGGCATTGCAACGACCTGGGCGGACTTCGAGCAGGACTTTTTGGGGCGACTCAAGGACTTCGACAGGGACCAGGGCGCGCGCCTTCGGGTGCTGATGCCGCCGACCGTGTCGCCGACCGTGCTTCGGGTACGAGCGGCGCTTGCGGAGCGATTCCCGAAGACCCGCGTGCACAACTGGTCCGCCGTCAGCGACAGCAACGTTCGCGAGGGAGCGCGGATCGCGTTCGGTCAGCCGATGACGCCGCTCTACGCGTTCGACAAGGCGAAGGTCATCGTTTCGCTCGACAGCGACTTTCTTCAGACGGAATCGGGCAATGTCCGGTCCACCAGGCAATTTGCCGCCGGACGTCGTCTTCGTTCGGCGAAGGACAAAGACGCGACCCGAGACCCGATGACCCGGCTGTACGTCGTCGAGCCGTCGCCGACCACGACGGGCGCAAACGCGGATCACCGCTTGCGCCTACGGGCAAGCGACGTGGAGCGATATGCCATTGCGCTCGCGGCCGAGCTCGTCAAGCGAGGTGTCGCCCTCGGTCCGGAGCTCGAACCGGTCGTGGCCCGACAGGCCAACGGAAATGGGATTCCTCCCAAGTGGCTTTCGGTCTTGGCTAAGGACCTCGCCTCGAACCTGCGGACGGCGCTGTTCGTAGTCGGCTCGCGGCAGCCGGCCAGGCTCCACGCGCTCGCGCATGTGCTGAACTCGGCGCTCGGCGCCATCGACTCGGTGGTCCATTTCGTGCCAGTGACCGATCCGGACGAACTGGACGCCGCGACGGATCTCAAAGCGCTCGTGGGCGCGATCGATGAGGGTCGCGTCGATGCCCTTGTGATCCTCGGAGGCAACCCGGTCTACGATGCGCCTGCGGATCTCGCGTTCGGATCGAGACTCGCGAAAGTGCCGTTGACCGTCCATGCGTCGCTCCACGTCGACGAGACGAGCGAGAAGACCACGTGGCACGTTCCTCGGGCGCACGAGTTCGAGTCGTGGGGCGATGCGCGCTCCCTCGACGGCACGGTGAGCATCCAGCAGCCGCTCATCGCCCCGCTCTACGCCGGTCGAAGCGACATCGAACTCCTCGCGCTCATGGCCGCATCGCCGGATCGGACCGGCCATGATGCTGTGCGCACCACCGCCTCCGCCGAAATTCTCGCGGCCCGCTCGGTCACCTGCGGCCCGTTCGTGGACTACAAGGCGGATTGCCACGACGCTTCGGGGAAATCGCTCACGCTGGGATCGTGGGCAGTCGACCGGGAATGGAACCGTGCGCTGGCGAACGGCGTGCTCAGCCGACCCAAGCCGCCGCCGCGCGCGGGCGTGCTGCGACGCGGCGATGTGGCCGCCGCGCTCGACGCGCACGGGTCCCCGCCGCTCTCGGGTCCAGACGCGCTCGAAGTGACGTTTGCTCCCTGCCCGAAGATGGTCGATGGGCGCTACGCCAACAACACTTGGCTCCAAGAGGCGCCGGATCCAATCACGAAGATCGTGTGGGACAACGCCGCAATCGTCTCGCAGGCGACAGCCAACGCGCTGGGCGTCGCCAATAACGACATCGTTCACATCGCGTCGGGGGAGCGCTCGATTGCGGCTGCCGTGTGGGTGGTCCCCGGACAGGCCGATCAATCGCTTGCGTTGACGCTCGGCTGGGGACGGGCGAGAGCCGGTCGGATTGGCAACGGCCGAGGGTTCGACGCCTTTCCGCTCCGGACGACCGACGCGCTCGGGTTCATCGTCGGCGCGAAAGTATCGAAGACCGGGGACGCGCCCTATCGATTTGCGCAGACCCAGGAGCACGACTCTGCCGAAAACCGCCCCATTGCCCACGAAGCCACCCTCGCCGAGTACCGGCTCAAGGGCAATTTTGCCGAGCTCGATTCACCGCCTCCGCGAGCTCTGCCGCTGTGGTCGCAAGAGGACTACAGCAAGGGTCACCAATGGGGAATGTCGATTGACTTGAACGCGTGCACGGGCTGCAGCGCGTGCATCGTGGCCTGCATGTCGGAAAACAACGTTCCAGTGGTCGGCAAGACCGAAGTCTGGCGTGGCCGCGAGATGCATTGGCTGCGAATCGACCGCTACTGGGTGGAGGATCCGAAGCACGGAGCGACGGCCGACGATCCGCTCGTCATCCACGAGCCGGTAATGTGCGTGCACTGCGAAGAAGCGCCGTGCGAGAACGTATGCCCCGTCAACGCCACGACCCACGGCCCGGAGGGGCTGAACGAGATGGCGTACAACCGGTGCATCGGAACGCGCTACTGCGCGAACAACTGCCCTTACAAAGTCCGCCGTTTCAACTATTTGAACTGGCACAACGACTCGGTCTGGAAGGAGACGGGCGGGTTGCCGGAGACGCTGCAGATGCAGCAGAATCCGAACGTCACGGTGCGCTTCCGTGGTGTCATGGAAAAATGCACTTACTGCGTGCAACGCATCCAATCCGCCAAGATCCGGGCGAAGCGCGAGTCCCACGAAGTGCGTGACGGAGACATCAAGACCGCCTGCCAGCAGACGTGTCCGGCCGAGGCGATCGTCTTCGGGGATCTCAACGATCCGAAGAGCCAGGTGACGACCTGGTCGCGGACCGATCGGCGCTTCGGTCTGCTGGCCGAGCTCGGAACGCGCCCCCGCACTACGTATCTCGGTAAGGTCCGCAACCCCAATCCGGAGATGACCTGATGGCGTACTGGGAGCCGGTAACCGAGCTCGGTGAGGCGGCCTTTGTCCAGCCGGGCAGCACGCTGCAGGACATCACCAACGACATCGCGCGCGTCAGCGAGACGCGGGCGCCGCGGGGGTGGTGGATCTGCTTTCTGCTGGCTCTTTCGTTCTCCGGTATCTTCCTATTCTGCGTCAGTTACCTCTTTTGGCGCGGGGTCGGCGTGTGGGGAAACACCGCGCCGGTCTATTGGGCATGGGACATCACGAACTTCGTCTGGTGGGTCGGAATCGGCCACGCCGGGACGCTGATTAGCGCGATCCTGTTCATCTTCCGGCAGCGGTGGCGAACTGCAATCAACCGCTTCGCCGAGGCCATGACCATCTTCGCGGTCATTTGCGCTCTCATTTTCCCGGGCATTCACGTCGGCCGCCCGTGGCTTCTGTACTACGTCTTTCCGCTGCCGAATCAGATGTCGGTATGGCCGAACTTCAAGTCCCCGCTGCTCTGGGACGTCTTTGCCGTCGGGACCTACTTCACCGTGTCGCTTCTCTTTTGGTACACCGGTCTGATTCCCGATCTGGCGACGCTACGCGACCGTTCCCTTGATAAGTGGCGCCAGCAGATTTACGGCTTCTTCGCCCTCGGCTGGAGGGGCAGCAATCGCCATTGGCAGCACTACGAGCGCTGCTACCTCATCCTCGCCGGCATCTCGACGCCGCTCGTGCTGAGCGTCCACAGCGTCGTCTCGATGGACTTCGCGACGAGCGTCATCCCGGGATGGCACACCACGATATTTCCGCCGTACTTCGTCGCAGGCGCCATATTCAGCGGCTTCGCGATGGTCGAGACCGTGCTCCTCATCGCTCGCTCGGTGTTCAAGCTGCACCGAGTCGTCTTGATGCGGCACCTCGAGCTGATGAACAAGTTCTTGCTCTTGACCTCGCTCCTCGTCGGGTACGCGTATTCGATGGAGTTCTTCATCGCTTGGTACTCGGGCAATCCAAACGAGATCGCTCATTTCTTCGTGAACCGGCCGACCGGTCCCTACTGGTGGGCCTGGGTGTGGATGATTGGCTGCAATGTCTTCGTACCGCAGCTGTACTGGTCCAAGAAATTGCGCACGAGCATCCCGGTGATGTTCGTCGTCTCCATCCTCATCAACATCGGAATGTGGTTCGAACGTTTCGTGATTATCGTGTCGTCGCTCAATCGCGACTTTTTGCCGAGCGCGTGGGGCTATTACCGGCCCACGATCATCGACGTCGGCACGTTCGCCGGCACGATTGGCGTATTTTTCACCTTCTTTCTCCTGTTCATGCGCTGGCTCCCGATGGTCGGCATGGCGGAGGTCAAGGGCACGATGCCGCAAGCCGATCCGCACTTGGCGTCTCACCGCAAAGTGGACGGCGTGCCGGCACCCGCGCACGGCGAGCTCGTCGCCGAGGGGGCGGAGTGATGGAACCCAAAGCGGCGGCGGCCCCGCGTCGCACCCCGTCACTCGTACTCGCCGAGTTCGAGACCGCGAGCGGCGTGCTGCACGCGGCCGAAAAGGTTCATCAATCGGGTTACGTCCGCTGGGATGCGCACACTCCATTTCCCGTCCACGGCATGGACCGAGCCATGGGTCTGAAGGACTCGCGACTGGGGTGGATCGTCCTGGCGTGCGCTCTCACCGGGCTGTCTGGCGCCTTCGTCATGATGCACTGGATGAATGGAATCGATTATCCGACCGTCGTCGGCGACAAGCCACCGGGCGCTCCCGGCACGGTACCGTCGATGGTTCCCATTCTGTTCGAGCTGACCATTCTCCTTTCGGCGTTCGGCGCCGTCTTCGGGATGCTGTTTCTCAACAAACTGCCTCGTCATCACCACCCCATCTTCGCTTCCGAAAGGTTCCGGCGCGCGACCGACGATCGCTTTTTCATCTCGATCGACGCCGACGACCCGAAGTTCGACGTCGATGCGACGCGCGCGTTTCTCGAGGCCGCTCACGCGAGTCGCGTCGAATTGATCGAGGAGGATGCGTCGTGAGGCTCGCGGGCACGGCAGTCCCGCTACAGCGGCGATGGCTTTCGCCGATGCCTCTCGCCCTTGCATGGCTCTTCGTGGCGTCTTTGGCCGGTTGCCGCGAGCAGGTCGGCTCCGATCCGCCCGTCCTGCTGGAGCGGAACATGTACGACACGGAGCGGTACAATCCGGAGTCGTACTCCCAGTTTTTTCTCGATCACCGAACGATGCGTCCTCCCGTTGCGGGAACGATCGCGCGCGACCGGTACGAGGACGATTCAGCCATCAGCAGCGGGCTGGTTGAAAACCAAGATGCGTACGTGATGACCGTGCCGCCGGCGGTGGTTCAGCGCAGCGGCGGCATGGAAAAACTCGTCGCGCGGGGCCAGGACCGGTTCACCATCTACTGCGCTCCCTGTCATGGTCAAACCGGCGACGGCAAAGGCATGGTTGTGTGCAAGCGACAGAGCGTGACGGACGCTTGTCAGTCGCGAGGCTTTCCACCCCTGCCGTCGTACGAGGACGCACGACTCCGCCAAATGCCTGACGGTCAACTGTTCGCGACGATCACGCACGGTGTGCGCACGATGCCGGCGTATGGAGCGCAGATTCCGACCACCGATCGATGGGCCATCGTTTCGTACGTGCGCGCTCTCCAGATGAGCCAGATGGGCACCCCTGCCCCCCCCCAAATGGAGCCCAAGAAGTGAGCACGACCCAGGAATCCAGCGCGGCTCGCGCCCGCGATTACCGCATTCCCACGAAGTCGCGGTGGACGGGGGCGTGGAGGATCGCTGCCGCTGTGGGCGCCACAGGCTTCGGGATCGCGGCCTACGGATACCGTGCGGACCCGGACCGGTTCCCGTTTGCGTATCTGTTCGGCTTCTTCGTCGCGCTGAGCATTGCTCTCGGCAGCCTGTTTTTCGTCCTGGTTCTTTACGTGACCAAGGCTTCGTGGGGCATCTCCGTTCGTCGTGTCGCGGAGCTCTTCATGCGTCCCATGGCGATCTTCGCGGTCCTCATCATTCCGCTCATCCTCACCCTCGGTCACCTCTTTCCGTGGGCGGGGGCGAAGCAGGTCGAATCCGTTTCGAGTGCCGAGCGCTCCGATCCTCTCGCCGAGGCGCGCGGAATCGCCGAACGCGAGCCCTACGGCCTGCGTGACCTGCCGCTCCCGAATGCCGGTCGGCTGGTGCGGGCCGAGCAACAGGCCGAGGCCCACATCGTCGACCACAAGCGTGCGTATCTGGACCGCCGTTTTTTCCTCGGCCGGCTGGTGGCGTATCTGGTGATCTGGACGTGGCTCGCATACAAATACTTCAACTGGTCGACCGATCAGGACACGACCAAGGCACTCGCGAACACCGCTGCGGCGCAACGATTCACCCCGCTGGGGCTCATCCTCTTCGCCTTTACGCTCACGTTCTTCGCCTTCGACTGGCTGCTGTCGCTCGACGCCACCTGGTACTCCACGATCTTCGGCGTTCAGGTGTTCGCCCAGTGCGCACTCGTCCAAATGGCGGCGCTCATCGTGATGACGCTGCTGCTTCGACGGAGCGGGTTGCTCGGGGACACCGTCAACGTCGAGCACTACCACGACATGGGCAAGCTGCTGTTCGGGTGGGTGGTCTTCTGGTCGTACGTGTCCTTCGCTCAGTTCTTTCTGACGTGGTATGCGAACATTCCGGACGAGATCAGTTGGTTCCACAAGCGGTGGGACGACAACGGCGGCACGTGGATGTGGGTCAGCGTTGTCATCGTCGTGCTTCACTTCTTCGTCCCATTCTGGTTTCTCCTGTCCCGCAACACCAAGCGTCGTCTACCGCTTCTGGCGGCCGGCGCGACCTGCATGCTTCTCATGCACGTGGTGGAGGTGTACTGGATCATCATGCCCAACTTGGGACCGCTCGACCCCAGCCTGCTCGACTTGGGCTGCTTGCTCGGCGTTGTGGGCGTCTATCTTGCGGCGGTGCTCCGCGGAATGGAAGATTACGCGCTGGTGCCGGTCGGCGACCCGCGCCTCGTGCGGGCTCTGGAGTTCGAGAACGCGTAGCGGCGGATGGGGTCGCGACCGTCCTTCGGCAAGAGGGGGGGTTGCACGGAGGACCAAGGCAGATGTCCACGGACAAGTCGGAGCCAAAATTCGGGCTGATTTTCAAAGTCGCAATCGGGACGATCCTCACGCTCTTGGTGCTGCGAGTCGTGCTGGTCTCCTACTTCGATCGACTCGTTCAGGCCGAGGAGACCCGCAAAGTCGTCGGTGCGAAGCCGGAGTTGCTCATCGGCCAGCGCGCCGACGAGGAGATTCGCCTCGGCCGTGGCCCTCTGCCGATCGCGCAGGCGATGCACGAGCTCGCGACCAAGGGCCGCCCCGCCGACTTCATGCCGGCCGCGTCAAAAGACGTCGCCCCCTTGCAAGGCTGGGTCCAGATGCCGCTCGAGGCCCCGCCCATGATGACCGCCCATCCGGCGCCGGCCTCGTCCCTCGCCTCTATGGACGGTGGTTCGCTCGCCCCCTCGACCGCCGGAGTGGGCGCCCCTAGGTTCGGGGACGCTGGACCTGCAAAGAAGAAGCCGTGACTCCACGCTGGGCCTGTCCATTTGTCGCCGCCGTCCTGGCCGTCCTCGTCGTCGCGCCGGGCCAGGCGCGCGCGCAGAGCTGGATCGAATCGAACCAGGTGGCGCCCAACACGACTCCTGCGGAGCTGACCGGCGTCGACATCGTCGAGCACCTGGGCGGTGCGCTTCCGCGCGATGCGATATTTCGCGACGCGGACGGCAAGCCGACGACGCTCGGCGCCTACTTCGATTTCAAAAGGCCGACGTTGCTGGTGTTTGCCTACCACACGTGCCCTATGCTCTGCAGCCTCGTCCTCGACGCGGCGGTCCGTTCCCTGAATGGCATGGCGTGGACGGTGGGGCGCGAATTCGACGTCGTCTCCGTGAGCATCGACCCGAAGGACACCCCGGAGACGGCAACGCGCAAGCGCGCGCAAGTGGTTGGCTCGTATGCGAGGGCCAACGGGTCGGTCGCGGGATGGCACTTTCTCGTGGGCGACGAGGAAAATATCCGCAAGGTCACGAACGCCGTCGGCTTCCAGTACAACTACGACGCGCGGCAAAAACAGTACGCGCATCCCGCGGCGATTTATCTGCTTTCACCCGAAGGGCGGATCGCGCGCTACCTCTACGGGATCGAGTATCCGACGAGCGACGTCCGTCTCGGCCTCCTGGATGCGAGCGAGGGTCGTTCCATCTCGACGACCGAACGGATTCTTCTCTACTGCTATCACTATGACCCGCAGGGCAAGCGTTACTCGCTGGTCGCGATGAACGTCATGCGCCTGGGTGGGGTTGTGACATTGATCGCCATAGGGTCGTTCTTGGTCGGGATGTGGGCGCGCGAGCGCAGTCGCCGCGCTCGACCTGCAACGGCGCCGGCCGCGGGCGATCCACGCAAGGCGGCCGCAGGCCCTGACCTGCGCGTTCTCCGCTCCGCCCTGGGTACCGAAGCGGCTCGTGCCGCCCCACTTCGACAAACCGGGGGACTCGACGGCCCCCCCCCGTCCACCTGGCCGAGGCAAGGACCATGAACGAGCAGAACGCCCCCGCCACGTATCAACTCCCCCCACAGATGTCCACGGTCGCCGCAGAGGTCGACTGGCTCTACTACTTCATCTATTGGCTGAGCGTCGTCCTCTTCGTCGCCATTGTCGGCGCGATGATTTACTGGGCGATCAAGTACCGCGAACGCCCCGGGCACAAGGCCGAGCCTACCGGCCACAACCTGCCGCTCGAGTTGGCGTGGACGATCGCGCCGATCTTCATCCTCGTGTTTCTGTTCCACAAAGGGTTCCAAGGGTACCTGGATATGACCATTGCTCCGCCGAACGCGATTGAGATTCGCGTTAATGCGAAACAATGGAGTTGGGAGTTCGTCTACCCGAACGGCGGCAGCAGCGACAAGCTGCACGTCCCCGTCCACAAGCCCGTCAAGCTCGTGATGGCCTCGGCCGACGTCCTCCATTCGTTCTTCGTGCCGGCGCTCCGGATCAAGCGCGACGTCGTGCCCGGGATGTACACGACCGTGTGGTTCGAGGCGACGCAGACGGGTAAGGACGACATCGCCTGCGCCGAATACTGCGGGGGTCGAAGTGAAGGTCCCGGCGGCGAGCTTCCCTACGAGCCCACCAATGACCCGGACAATCCCTATGTCAGCGGTCAGATGACGGGGCACTGGGCGATGCATTCGAGGGTATACGTGGAGTTGCAAGAGGATTTTGACAAATTCGTCAAGAGCATCGGCGACAAGTGCGATGCGTACCGATCCGAAGGCAAAATCTGTCCGGGCGAGGTCGCGGCCGCCGAAGGGCAGAAGCTCTCGGTGTCGAAGGGGTGCGTCGCGTGCCATACGACGACGGGGATGCGGCTCGTCGGTCCTTCATGGAAGGACATCTGGGGCAAAGAGGAGTCGACCGACAAGGGAGACGTTCTCGTTGACGAAAACTACATCCGCGAGTCGATCCTGGCGCCGCAGGCGAAGATCGTGACGGGCTTCCAAGCCGTGATGCCGACGTTCAGCGGTCAAATCTCGGACCCCGAAATCGACGAGCTCATCGCGTACATCAAGTCACTGAAATAACATCTTCGCGGAATCCAAGGCCCGAGCAGGAGCGACCGGCATGGCAGCAATCGACATTCCCGTAGTAGGCGGACACCCGGCGGGAGCTGGCGATCCGCACGCCAACTACTTGGAGGCCCGGCACGGGCTGGCCTCGTGGGCGCTCACGGTCGACCACAAGCGCATCGGCTTGATGTATCTGACCGCGGTGAGCACGGCGTTCTTGGCAGGCGGCATTTTCGCATTGCTCGTCCGGCTCGAGCTCTTCTCGCGCGGACGCACGATCGTGGACGCAGAGACCTACAATCGTTTCTTCACGCTGCATGGCGCGATCATGGTCTTCTTGTTCATCATTCCGAGCGTGCCCGCCGCGCTCGGGAACTTCTTTCTTCCGATCATGCTCGGCGCAAAGGACGTCGCCTTTCCCAGGCTCAACCTACTGAGCTTCTACTTGTGGTTGATCGGCGCGTCGATTGTGCTGTCGAGCATCGTGCTCGGTACGGTCGATACGGGATGGACCTTTTACACGCCCTACAGCGTGCAGACGGCGAATTCGGTCATTTCCATGACCCTCGGCGTCTTCGTTCTCGGGTTCTCGTCGATTCTCACCGGTCTCAACTTCCTCGTCACCGTGCATACGCTGCGGGCGCCCGGCGTGACCTGGACCCGCATGCCGCTCTTCGTGTGGGGCATGTACGCGACCGCGCTCATTCAGGTTCTGGCGACTCCAGTCTTGGCGATCACGCTGCTGTTGCTCTGTGCAGAGCGCTTTTTCGGAATCGGGATCTTCGACCCCAAGCTCGGGGGGGATCCGGTGCTCTTTCAGCACTTTTTCTGGTTTTACTCCCATCCGGCCGTCTACATCATGATCGTGCCGGGAATGGCGATCGAGAGCGAACTGATCGCGACCTTCTCGCGGCGCGCCATCTTCGGTAGCTTTGCCATCGCGATGAGCTCCATCGCGCTCGCGATCTTGGGCTTTCTCGTGTGGGGGCACCACATGTTCGTGGCAGGCATGAGCGAGTTCGCCACCATGCTTTTTTCGGCGCTCACGTTTCTGGTCGCCATCCCGAGCGGGGTGAAGGTCTTCAATTGGACCGCGACGATGTACAAGGGGTCCATCGTCTGGGCGTCTCCGATGCTTTACGCGATGGCGTTCATCTTCCTTTTCACCATCGGCGGACTGACGGGTCTGTTTCTCGGAACGCTCAGCGTGGACGTTCACCTGACCGACACCTATTTCGTCGTGGCCCACTTTCACTACGTCATGATGGGGGGCACCGTCATCGCCTTCCTCGGAGGCTTGCTCTACTGGTGGCCCAAAATGACGGGAAAGATGCACGATGAGTTCAAGGCGAAGGTCGGCTTCGTATTCGTGTTCATCGGATTCAATCTCACGTTCATGTCGCAGTTCATCATGGGCTCGCGAGGCATGCCCCGGCGCTACTACGATTATCTACCGCAGTTCGAGCCGTTCCACCGCGCGTCCACGATCGGCTCATGGATTCTTGCAGTCGGTCTTTTCACGACCGCATACACGCTGCTCGAGGCGCTCTGGCGTGGGAAAAGAGCTCCGAGAAATCCGTGGGGCTCGGCGGGATACGAGTGGATGACGGACACGCCTCCCTGCGTCGCGAACTTTCACGAGACGCCCATCATCACGCGCGGGCCGTACGACTATCACCTCGCCACGCCCGAGGAGTTGAACACGGGTTGGGACGAGCTCGAAGCCGAGTCGAAGAAGGGGTAGGAGCCCATGGCGAATGTGAGCGAAGTGGTTGCGGGCGCGCCGGGCAGCAATGGCGATCACGCGCACCCCCACCCGGATTTCCTGCAGCACCATTTCGACACGCCGGCGCAGCAGTTTGCTGCGGCCAAGCTCGGAATGTGGGTGTTCATCGCCACCGAGATCCTCATGTTCGGTGGCTTGTTCTGCGCGTATGCCATTTGGCGTGCGCTTGAACCGGACGTCTTCGACCAGGCGCACCACTTCCTGAACAAGATCCTGGGTGCCACAAACACCGTGGTCTTGCTCTTCAGCAGCTTGACGGCGGCACTCGCGGTTCGCTCGGCGCAGCTTGGCAAGCGCACCCAGACGTCGATCTATCTCGTGGTCACCATCGCGTGCGCGTGCGTGTTCCTCGTCGTCAAATACTTCGAATACAGCCACAAGATTCACTTGGGGCTGTTGCCGGGACACTGCTTCGGGCACCCCGGCTTCAGCGGGGCGATTCAAAGCGGCGAGGAGACCGGGACATGTCTGCGCATCCACGCCGACCAGCCCGGTGGCAGTCCCGAATGGGTGCGGGCCGTTGACGAGGACGGGCACGTCCAGTTGCTGTCGCCGCGTGCGAACATGTTCTTCGCGCTCTACTTCGTCATGACCGGGTTGCACGGACTGCACGTCCTCATCGGAATGACGGTGCTCGGTTGGGTGCTCGTGAAGAACATCCAGGGGAAGTTCTCGACGAAGTATTTCACCCCGGTCGATCTAGGAGCCCTGTACTGGCATCTCGTCGACCTGGTGTGGATTTACCTTTTCCCACTCCTTTACCTCGTCGGAAAGCCGGAGTGACCTCGATGGCCAGCGATCGCAGCCACGCGCACGCCCCCGTCGACGACGGTGCCGTCCACGCGCACATCTCGAAGGCCCAATTTTACTGGGCTATCTTCGGCCTCCTCGTCGTCCTGACGATCATCACCGTGAAGGTGTCGTACTACGATTTCGGCTCGCTCAACATCGTCGTGGCTCTGCTGATTGCGACGATCAAGGCGTCGCTCGTCGCCGCTTTTTTCATGCACCTGCGCCACGACAATCTTTTCAACACGATCGCGTTCCTGTCCGCGTTTCTCTTTCTCTCGCTGTTCATCCTGCTCACTTACGACGACCTCGGGCGGAGAGGACAGATCGACAACGACTACGGCGGGACCATCCAACTGGACACGGGCCTCGCGGCGCCCGGAGGACTTCCCGCCACCAGTGCGACCGCCAACGAAGCCTCCGGTGAGGCAGCGCCTCGGAGCGCCGGCGGCAAGGGTGGCGGCGCAGAGAAGAAGGAGTGACGGCGGGGGCGACGGGCGATGATTGGCTTTCGCCTGCCGCGAGATGGACGGGGTCCTGGCGTCGATGGCCACCACTTTGCGGCGCGAGGCGACGCGGCGCGTCGGCGGCTCGATGGCTGGCGTTGGCTTTGGCCCTCAGCGCGTGCCGGCGCAAGCACGTTCCGGTCGATGTCGTGCCCGATCTCGGATATCCGGCTTGCCTCGAGGGTGGCCTCGAGAGCGCCGGAGTCCTTGTCGGGCAGGGTCACATTCGATCGGGGCCCATTTCCAACGACAAGAGCGTGAGCGAGCGGTTCGAGTTTCGGCGCACCCCCTGTGGCGCCACGTTCCGGACGCGGCAAGAGTGGCCGCTCGCCATCAGTGACGTCGAAGTTCGCTACGACCGGCAGCTGCGTCCCATCTGGGCATGGAAGCGGATGACCATCGCGGGGTCACGGCGCCCGGACGGAAACGCAGACATCCGGCGCTACGAGCTGCGCGAAGGCGGCGTGTTCATCACGCGGCGCGACGACCATGGGCAGAGTCGGTTCGAGAAGCTTCTTCCCGGTGGGCGGGTCGCGGTTCCGGCCGGGATGCACGTGGGTGCGGTCGTCGCCCCGGGTCGGGGCATGCTGACTCCGTGGTTGCAGCGCGCAAAGTTGGCCATCGGCGCGACGCAGCGAGAGCTCGTGCTCGACTTCCGCGAGGCGGTCGAGACGCTTGAGCTCGCTACACTCGAGCGAAATGACGATCGGTTCGAAGCGTCGATCGGCCGCAACGTACGGGTTTACACGTTTTATGGGCGCGAAACCGTCTTCGCCGACGACGAGGATGTTGTCATCGGGGACCTCGCCGGGATGCGCCCGAGCGATTCTCTTTCGACCCCGGAGCCGGCAGCGCTCCCCACGTACGGGGGGCCGGACCCCGTGCATACGCCCTAGAAGGGCGTCGCCCTCCATTGGGGACGCACCGGTCGAAGCCGTCGAGCGGCGGAGCTACAAAACGGGCTCGAGGTACGCCCCAAAAGCGCGTCGGACTCCCCGTTTGAGCGCACCGGTCGAAGCAGTCGAGCGGCGGAGCCGCAAAACGGGCTAGAGGTTAACGCCATGGAGCCTCCGATCGATTCGGTCCCTCCGGGCCTGCCACTCGACATGAAGGTCACCCTCCTTGGGCTGGGTGTGGCCACCCTCACCGCGGCGGGTACGTTCTTCCAGAAGCTCAACGGCGTACGCCACGGAAACGCATTCGTGAGCGTGTGGCTCGTTTTGGCCACCGTGTGCTTCTTCCCGACCTTCATCATCACGAACCGGGTCTTTCTGATGGGCGGCAGGATGTCCTTGTTCGTGCCCGTGACGGCCACCACCTACGTCCTGTCGATGTTCATTGGCCGATTCGGCTTCGGTGAGCCTGTCTCGTGGGACAAATGGTTCGGGTGCCTGCTCATTCTGGCCGGTGTGATCGCGATCGCCCGCAGCTGACGGACCCGCGATCCATGCGCGAGTTCCAGTTCGACGGGCTCGTGGGTCCGACGCACAACTACGCCGGCCTCAGTCCAGGCAACGTGGCCAGCACCACCTATGAGGGGCAGCCGTCCAACCCGAAAGCCGCAGCGAAACAGGGGCTCGCAAAAATGCGGTTCGTGAGAGACCTGGGCGTCGCGCAGGCGGTCCTTCCGCCCCACGATCGTCCGAGCCTTGCGACGCTTCGACGGCTCGGCTTCCGCGGCAGCGACGAGGAGATGATCGCGGCGGCCTCGGCTGGAGACGGCCTATACTTGCGCCTCTGCTCCAGTGCCTCGGCCATGTGGGCGGCGAATGCGGCAACCGTCGCCCCATCCTCCGACGCGGCGGACGCGCGCGTCCACCTCACGCCGGCGAACCTGGCTCAGATGTTTCATCGCGCGATCGAGGCACCCACGTCGACCCGTGTGCTGCGCGCAATCTTCGCGGACGCGACTCACTTCGTCGTCCACGATCCGCTCCCCGGCTGCAGCCAGTTCGCCGACGAGGGAGGGGCCAACCACATGCGTCTCGACACCGGATGCGGTGCGGTGCACGTCCTCGCCTGGGGCCGCGCCGCGTGGGGACATGGGGTCGGTCCCCGACGCCATCCTGCCCGGCAGACGCGCGAAGCCTGTGGAGCGATCGTGCGGCTGCACGGGCTTGCCGCCGACCGTTGTCTGTTGCCGCAGCAGCATCCCGACGGGATCGATGCGGGGGCGTTCCACACGGATGTTTTGGCGGTCGGCAACGGTCGCTTCCTCATGTTTCACGAGCTCGCGTTCTCCGAGGCGCGCTGGCTGACCGACGAGCTTCGCCGGTTATTGGGTGGCGATCTGGTCGTCGTCATCGCGACGAACACGGAGCTGCCGGTGAGCCGCGCCGTGGCGGCGTATCCTTTTAACTCGCAGGTGCTCACGCTCGCCGACGGGTCCATGGCCGTCGTCGCGCCCGAGGACGCGCGAGAAGACGGCCCATCGGCGGCCTTTCTCCAGCGAGTCCTCGAAAGCGAAGGGCCGGTTCGCGCGTTGCATTACATGGACGTGCGTGAGTCGATGCACAACGGCGGGGGCCCCGCGTGCCTGCGCTTGCGTGTGCCGCTGTCGCCCGAGGAGGCGCGGGCACTGTCGGCGAACGTGCTCTTCGACGCGGCGCTCGATGCCGCGCTCCACTCGTGGGTCGATCGCCACTACCGCGATCGACTTGTCCCCTCCGACCTTGCCGACCCCGCGCTGGCCCGAGAAAGCATGCGCGCGCTCGACGAGCTCACGCATCTCCTGCGGATCGGCACCGTATACGACTTTCAAACCGTGCCGGTAGGCGACGCCACTCGGTCGGTATGCTAGAGCGACGCGGTTTCCCGATGCTCTTTACGCGCGCCCTCATCCCGACGATGAAAGACGCCCCAGCCGACGCGGCCAATGCCAGTCACGTGCTGCTTGCGCGGGCTGGCTACATCCGCCGTGTCGGAGCCGGCATCTATGATTTTCTACCGCTCGGTCTGCGCGTATTGCGCAAAATCGAGCGCGTCGTTCGCGAGGAAATGGACCGGGCCGGTGCGCTCGAGCTGCTGATGCCCGCGCTTCTGCCGGCCGACTATTTCAAGGAAACCGGCCGCTGGGATCTCTACGGTGACGTGCTCTTTCGAATTCGAGACCGAAAGGGTGGGGACTATCATCTGGGCCCCACGCACGAGGAGATCGTCACGGACATCGCCCGTCGTGAACTCAAGAGCTGGCGCGATCTGCCGAAGACGCTCTATCAGATCCAAGTCAAGTTTCGCGATGAGCCCCGCCCCCGTGGCGGCCTTCTCAGGTGCCGAGAGTTCACGATGAAAGACGCGTACTCGTTCGATGCGAACGAGGACCTGGCGCTCGCCAGCTACGAGCGGATGCGTCAGGCGTACGTCCGCATCCTGAATCGAATGGGTCTCACGTATCGCATGGTGCAAGCCGACGCCGGCGCCATCGGCGGGTCGACGAGCGCCGAGTTCCAGGTGCTCGTCGACTCTGGCGAAGACGCGATCGTCGCCTGCGATAGGTGCGATTACGCCGCGAACCTGGAGGTCGCCGTGCCCGGCCTGAGCCCGGTCCCCGATCGCCCGGCCGACGCGGTGGACAGAGCTCCCGCCGCACGGATCCATACGCCGGGGCATGGCGCGATTGACGACGTCGCGAAGCTGCTTGGCATCCCCAAGAGCTCGATGCTCAAGTGTCTCCTGTACACGGCCGGGAAAGAACTCGTCATGGTCGTCATTCGGGGCGATCACGAGGTCAACGAAGTACGGCTTGCGCGCGCCGTGGGCGTGGACGAAGTGTTCCTCGCCGGCCAGGCCGATGTCGAGCGCGTGACCGGCGCTGCGATCGGTTTCGCAGGACCGGTAGGCTTCGCCGGCCGAATCGTCGTAGACCCGGCCGCGCAGCGGGTCTCGGGCGGCGTGACGGGGGCGAACCAAACGGATTGGCACATGACGAACGTGCAATTCGGACGCGACTATCGCGGCGAGATCGTGGACCTGCGCCTCGCCGCGGGGGGAGACCCGTGCCCTCGTTGCGACGGCGGTACGCTGATCGCTTACCGGGGCATCGAAGCGGGCCACATCTTCGTCCTCGGCACGAAGTACTCGGTGCCGATGGGAGCGACGTTCATCGATGAGAAGCAGCAGCAGCGCCCGCTCGTCATGGGCTGTTACGGAATCGGCATTTCGCGTCTCGTGGCGACGACGGTCGAGCAACATCACGACGACAACGGCATTCGGTGGCCCATCGCGGTCGCGCCCTATCACGTGCACGTCGTCACCCTCGGCAAGGAGGGCGACGTTCTCGCGACCGCGCGAGCTCTGTGCGACTCGCTGGAGGTCGCCGGAGCCGAAGTGCTCTGGGACGATCGGGACGAACGTCCCGGGGTGAAGTTCAAGGACGCGGATCTCATCGGCATCCCGCTTCGGGTGATCGTCGGCGCCAAAGGTCTCTCCGCCGGACACGTCGAGCTGAAGTCTCGCACCGATTCCGATCCGAAAAGGGTCGAGCTTCTGCCCCTCCCCGAGGCGGCTGCGATGATTGCGGATCGGGTCCGTGTCGGGCTTCGGGGATGAACCCCGCGGCTCCGACTCGTTCGCCCCCGGTCACGGTCGCAGGCGAGGTCGAAACTCGCGTGCTGGGCGGCGCCCCGGGGTCGGCGATCGAGGCGCGCATCCATGCTCCGACCGACGCGTTGCGCGCGGTGGTGCTTTGCCATCCCCATCCGCTGTACGGCGGAAGCATGCACAGCCCGGTTCCGTTGGTGATTGCGAAATGGCTGTCCGATGCCGGCCGGGGCCGGGTCGCATGGGCACGATTCAACTTCCGTGGCGTCGGCACGAGCACGGGGGTCTACGATGAGGGACGGGGAGAAGTGGACGACGCCCGTGCGGTGATCGAGCACGTGCGCCGCCTCGTGCCTTTGGCGCACGTGGCAGTATGCGGTCACTCGTTCGGATCGTGGGTCGGCTTGCGCGCCGCCCTGTGCGAAGAAGCGGTCGATCGGGTTCTGCTCGTGGCGCCGAGCGCCCGCATGTTCGATTTCGAAGGCTTGTCGGTCTCCACTCGGGCGAGCACGATTCGCAAGACGGTCTTCGTCGGCGATCGAGATGAGTTCTGCAGCGTCGACGACGCCCGAAGACTGGCCGAAGGGCTCGGCGCCGACCTGCAAGTTTTCGAAGGGTTCGACCACCATTTCTTGAAATCGCGGCGCGCCCTGGCAGAGCGGGCATTGCCCGTCGTAGCCCCTGAGGTCTCAGTTCCATGAGCGAGCGAAAGACAATCACCTCCACCGAAGCGGTCCACGCAGGCGACGACAAGTTCAAAGCGTACGAATCCGTGCCGATGCCGATCGTGCAGACGGCCACCTACACGTTTGCGGATAGCGCCGAGATCGCGCGCTATACGCGTGGGGAACACTCCGATCCCGAACGAGGCGAGTACGCCCGTTACGGCAACCCCACGGTGCGGTCCGTTGAGCTGCGCCTCGCCGCGCTGGAAGGAACCGAGGATGCGGCCCTCTTCGCGAGCGGCATGGCCGCGGTGACGACGGGCCTCTTCGCTCTCGTCAAGAGCGGCCAGCATATCGTCCTCTTCCAAGACTGTTATCGGCGGACGCTCGAGTTCGTCAAAGACGTACTGACGCGCTTCGGCGTCGCGCACACGCTGCTGCCTGCGGGTGACGTGGCATCGTTGCCGGATGCGCTCCGCCCCGAGACGCGTCTCGTCCTGAGCGAGTCACCGACGAACCCCTATCTGTCGTGCATCGATCTCGAACGAGTGGCGGCCGCATGCAGAAGCCGTCGCACCGTAAAATCGATGATCGACGCGACCTTGGCGACACCGTTCAACTGCCGTCCGACGAACTTCGGCGTAGATCTGGTCGTGCACAGCGCGACGAAGTACTTGGCGGGCCACAATGACGTCATGGCCGGGGTCGTTTGCGGCCCGGCCGGCTTGGTGTCGATCATCCGCGACCTGCGTGGTGTGCTTGGCGGCGTGTGCGATCCGCACGCCGCGTTCCTGGTCGGACGAGGGCTCAAGACGCTGGCCCTTCGCCTCGAAAGGCAGAATTCAACCGCCCTCGCGGTCGCGCAGTGGCTCGAGAAGCATCCGAAGATCGAGCGGGTCTTCTATCCCGGTCTCGCCTCTCATGCGACGCATGGCATTGCGCGGGCGCAAATGAGCGGCTTCGGTGGAGTCGTCAGCTTCGTGGTCCGCGGGGGCCTCGCCGCGGCGAGCAGCCTCGTTGACGCCACGAGACTAGCGCGAATCGCGGTCAGCTTCGGTGGAGTCGAGACGCTGATCGAGCAGCCAGCCGTCATGAGCTATTACGAAATGACGAGCGAGCAGCGCCAGGCCATCGGGATTTCCGACGGCCTCATCCGACTCTCCGTCGGAATCGAAGACGCAGGCGACGTCATCGCGGATCTCCAAGCCGCTCTTTAGATTTAGAGGTCGGCGTCGGGATCGAGTGGGGGCCGTTCGCGCAAGACTCGTCAGCTGCGAGGTCCGAGGCCTTCGAGCATGGCCAAAATGGCGTTCGCGTTGGCCGCGGCCTCGCGGGCGGTCGTCGGAGCGTCGTTCTTCACCTCCTGTTCGTCGAGCAGTTCGGCGGGGATATCGAGAAGAAACCGGCTGGGCGTTCGCGGCACCGCTTTGCCGCGCAGCACGCGTGCTTTCGCCCGGCTCAGGACCAGATGATCTCTCGCGCGCGTGATCCCCACGTAGAACAGACGCCGCTCCTCTTCGATGGGGGCGCAGCCATCCTCGCCGAGGCCGTCGGTCGCCTTGGCATCGATCGTGCGGCCATGCGGCAGATACCCCTCCTCGCATCCGATCAAGAAGACGACGTCGAACTCGAGTCCCTTGCTGCCGTGCAGCGTCGAGAGAGTCACGACGTCTTGCGCGTCGTCGAGGTCGGCCTCGACATCCATCGTCAGCAATTGCAAGAAGCCGGCGAGGCCTTCGGTCGCAGCGCCATGGCGCGCCTCGCGCCTCGCGAGCGTGGCCAGCACGCCCTCGACGTTTGCCCAGCGTTTGGCCGCCGCGTCGGCAGTGGGTCCGCTGGTGTCGATCTCCGCCTTGAAGCCGACGCGCTCGACGATCGTGCGCGCGACTTGGCTCGGCGGTCGCGTCGACGACACGAGATCGCGCCGCGCCTCGGTCACCGCGCTTGCGAGAGCACGGCATCCGTCGCGTGCTGCAGCGCCGACGTCGTCGAGCGCGTCGACGCGCTCGACGGCCTGCCAGAGCGACCAGCCGCGCACGAGCGCAGCCGTCAAAAGCTTCTCGAAAGTCGCTTCCCCGATGGCCCGCGGCGGGTAATTGACGATACGGCGCAGGCTGATTTCGTCGGCGGGGTTGAGCGCCAGCTTGAGGTAGGCGAGGGTATCCTTGACCTCCTTGCGTTCGAAAAATTGCATTCCCCCTACCACGCGGTGCGAAATTCCCTGCTCACGAAGCGCCTCTTCGATGAATCGTGACTGGTTGTTCGACCGATAGAGAACCGCGATTTCGCCGGGACGCCGCCCTTCCTCGCTCACGTAACGGCGGATCTCGCGCGCCACCCAGGCCGCCTCGGCTTCGGGTGTAGCGGCAATGGCGTGGCGCACCGGGTGGCCGCCGGCCCGGCGGCTGAAGAGAACCTTGCGCCACTTGGCGTCCGTTCGCTTCGCGATGACGGCGTTCGCGACGGCAAGGATGGGCGTCGTGGAGCGGTAGTTCTGTTCGAGCTTGATGACGCGCGCGCCTGGGAAGTGGCGATCGAAATCGAGGATGTTTTTCACCTCCGCGCCGCGCCAGCCGTAGATGGCCTGATCGTCGTCGCCTACGGCGCACACGTTTCCACGTCGCGCGCACAAGAGGCGAAGCATCTCGAGCTGCGCGCGGTTGGTATCTTGATATTCGTCGACGAGCACGTGGATGAACCTCTCTTGCCATCGGGCTCGGACGTCGGAGTGATCGCGCCAAAGTCGCGCGACCTCACAGATGAGATCGTCGAAATCGAACGCGCGGTATCGGCGGAGCGCGTTCTGATAACGCGGAAAAATGGCTTTCGTGATCTCGTCGTAGTCGTCTCCCTCGCGACAGGGCAGCTCGTCCGGCGTAAGGCCGGCGTTTTTCGCCATCGAAATGCGCGACAGAACGGCTTGAGCGTCGAACGTCCGGTCCGCCCCGGCCGCCCGCAGCAACTGCTTCACGAGCGCGCTTTGGTCGCCGTGATCGAAAATGGTGAAGTGGCCACCGAGCACGTCCCGCTCGCGTCCGAGCACCTCGAGACCGAACGAGTGGAACGTCGATACGGTAAGTCCGCCCACGGCGGTGGCGGAGCGTCGGCTGCCGCCGGTAGCGCCCTTGCCGAGGATCTTGCCGACGCGCTCGCGCATTTCGGCGGCGGCCTTGTTGGTGAACGTGAGCGCGACGAGAGCCCCCGGCGGAATACCCCGTGCGACCAGTCGTGCGATCCGATGCGTGATGACGCGCGTCTTGCCCGACCCTGCACCCGCGAGCACGAGCAGCGGTCCGTCGCCGTGCTCGACCGCTTCGCGTTGCGCGTCATTCAACGGCGGTGACGGGGCTGTGGGTGCGAAGGCCATCGGCCAGTGGTCTTTACCCGCGGCGACCTCACGGGACTAGATTGATAAGACGGCTCGCGTATGCTCGACCGAATTGATGATCCGGTGCCGCGCAGCGCAGGCGACCCTTGATTTCGTCGCAGCCTGGGTCCTCTGGGCGCAAGCCGCGTGCAGCGGTCCGTCGCCCGTGCTCCATGCCCCGTCCGCCGCCGCGATCTCCTTGGGGACGCCCGGGCCCGCGACAACTGCGGATCTGGGCCCGGTGGCTCTTCCAGTCAACCTCATCGTGTTCGGACGCATCACCAAGCCGAGCGCATCCCTTTCGATCGCACACGCGTGGTCGAAACTACCGACGCCGCAATCCGAGCAGTTGAGCGAGCTGGTCGTCGGAGAACCCGTGGGGCCGCTCATCGACGTCGATCAGCCTGTCGACTTTGCCCTCGCTGTGAACCGAACAGGGGCCGGCCTTCCATCCGCTGCCGCGCTTTTTTCGGTGTCGGCGGGCATTCGGAGCCTCGACGTCGCCAAGGCCTCTCTAACGGGGCGATACAAGCTGGTGCCCGCCGACAACGGCGCTCTGGTGATTCAAGGACTTGGTGCAGCCGCGGACCCCGGCGCCGACGAAGAAGATCGCGACTCCCAAGCTCGTCGCACCTGTGAGCTTGCCCCTGCCTATGGGTCCTCGGCGACGCGGATCGTCTGCGCGCTGGGAGATCCGAAGGCCTTGACCCAGCTTGGCCCGTGGCTCACCCGCGGCATAACGCGTATGCGCTCGACTTCCGACGTGCGCGTCGACGTTCGGGTGCAGCCGATCAAGTCACTCGTTTCCGACAAGTGGAAGACGATGTCGGTTCTTCTCGGCGCGTTCACGGGCAGCTCGCTCGGAATTCAGAGCGTCCGCGAACTCGCGATGGCTGCAGCCCAAGACGTCGTGAACTCGGTACTGGATCTCGATACTCTTTCGCTGGACATCCATTTGTCGGATTCCGCCGCGCGCGTCGTTCTCACGGAGAATTTCTCGGGCACGACGTCGCTGTTCGCGCAACTGACGACCGCGAACGCCGATCGCGTTGGGCCGCCGCCAGCCCAATTCTGGCAAATGCCGTCGGATGCGGACCTCGTGGTCTTCGGAAGGGGAACCGATCCGGCCCTCTTGGCGCCTGTCAGAGACAGCGTGCTCAAAGTCGTCAGCGAGACACTCGCAGAGGACGGCGTAAAGCCACCCGACGGCCAAGCGCTCGTCGAGGCGCTGCGCCGGTTTCCGCTGTCGGCCGCAACGGTTTACGCGCGTGGGATCGACGTCGAGGCAGCGCGTAAATCGGTCACTGTCGCCGTTTCCTCCTCTGCGGGGGACGAGGGCGAGCAAAGTGCGATGGGGTCTCTAGCCAAGGATCTGGTCGGCTGGCACGTGATCGAGATAGACGAGCCGGCCTCGGATTTGTCCCAAGCGCTGAAGGCACTGACCGCAGCATGGAGCCGGCCAGCCGTCGCCTCCGTGTACCGCGCCGGATTCCGGGGGTTGCCCGCGATCCGGTTGGCTCTCGCACCGATGCCGAAAGGCAGCGCATGGCCCGTCACGGCGGAGCACTACGTGGTGGAGCTTCAGCCACCGCCTGCCGCGCACCAGAAAGCGGGGCCGAAGGCTCAGCCGGTGGCCCGATCGGTGCAGTTTCATGTCTTCGTGGTACCCGATGGGGGCCGAACCTGGGTGGGTGTTGGGGGCGACGAGTCGTTGATCACCGCCAAGCTTGCCTCCGCGATAGCGGGCTCCGGCGACTCCCTTCGCTCGATGCCGGAGCTGATGCCCCTCAAGGATTCGCAAGTGGGCGCAGCGGGCTTCGTTACGATGAGGGGGGTCGCCGCGGAAGCGATGGGCATCGCCGCGCTCATGGGCCTGCCGCCGCAGAGTGCGGCCGACACTTTGGCGGAGCTGCAGCGTTTGCCGGCTGCCGGAGCCAGCGCGCTCACCCTCACGTCCACGTCGAGCTCTGCGAAGGCCCCGGCCGCCGTCGTCACGTCCTTCGATGTGCCGCGCGCGGCCGTCGAGGACGGGATCGTCTGGGCGTTGCACCACGGCGGCTTCTGAGCCTTCATCCTCGTGCAAACCCATACCGCCGTTTCCGTCGCTTCGCCCTGAAAGTTGTCCGCGCGGTCGGAGCTGGATGAACATCCTCTTGCATGCACCCACGGGTTCTCGCGGCGTTCGCATGCGCGCTTTGTGCATGGCTCGTTTCGGGCCGGGCTTCCGCTTGGCAGGAGGCGCATGCGATCGGCGACGACCTGGAGCTGCGGGTCGAGCCGAGCGGCGAGGCGACGGTTCGGCACAAGATCCGATGGCACGTGGTGCGCGGTCCTCTGAAGTCCTTTGACCTCACCAACGTCGACGGATCGGCCGTCGTCGAGCCCTTGGTGAACGTCGCCTCGGACGACGGACGGAGCTTGACGGCACACGTCTGGAGCCAAGACGCAAGGAAGTTTCGTGTCGTCGTCGATGACCCTCGCGCGACGCAACACGGAACGTTCGCCTTCGACGTCCGCTGGCGAATCGACCTGGTCGCCGCCGGCGCTCTCGTTCGCGACGGAGCCACCTGGCGGCTGAGCATTTCCGACCCTCTCGCCGTCGAAGGCTTGAATGGGGCGCAGACCATCATCGACCTGCCCGCCTCGCCGGACCCTCCGCAGCCTATCGATCCGGAGACCGGCGCCGTCGATGACGGTGCGCTCGCGACGCTTCGCCGTGGAGTCGATCGCGACGTGCTGGAGCTTTTGCGGCCTCACGTTGCGCGCGGCGAGTGCGTGAAGTGGGTCGTGCGCGTCGACGATCGGGCGTTATCGGGCGTCGCGGCGTTGCACCCGCCGCCTCCTGTCGATCCGCGCATCTCTTCGGAACCGGACCGGATTCGCGGCGCATCGTTTGCGGTGTCGATCGGCATCGTCGGTCTCGCGTACGCTTGGTTGGTTCGTCGCAAGTCGGGCGCCAACGGGGCCGATCGGGGCGGCGTTGAAGCCGACCTGGAGCGGCCCGTGCTGCCACTGCCGCTCGCGGTCCGATCCACACTGAGCGGAGCAAGTTTGGCGCTTGGCATCGCACTCCAAGTTTCCGACGAGGTGAGCGGCGGCAGCGCGTGCGTCGCGATCGCGATCGTCGCTGCGGCGCTCCGCCCGAAAGCCCCAAAGGCAAAAGCCAGGGGCCCTGGACGCTGGCTTGTGTTGCGGCCTTGCGATGCCTTCGCGGCGTGGGGCCGCCCGAGCGACTGGCTCGACCTCGGCAGTCCGTCCGGTCGAATCACCGCGCTTCTGGTGGGCACCGTCGTGGTCGTCCTGATCCTCGCGCTCCGCAACGTCTCGGCCGATGCTCCCTGGCTGGTCGGAATGGACGCTGTCGTGTTCGTACCGCTTTGGATGAGCCCAGGCTCCCGTTCGGGGCACTTCCACGGCGGTCGCGGCGCCGCGCGTTGGCTGGCCCGGAGCTACCGCCGGTTGTCTCGGGTCGATCGGCTTCGGGTGGCGCCCTGGGCTCGCGTGGCGCACGATGGATCGATCGACGAGCTTCGACTGCTGGTTCTTCCGCAATCGGCGGTCCCGGGTCTCGTGGGAATCGAAATGGGTTTGGCGTGGAGCGCGACTCCGGTGGGTTGCGTCGGCTCGCCCGAGGTTCTCGTCCGCTTTCTCGATTCGAGCGACGCATCGAGCCGTCTGACCGAGGCGCTGCCCCGAGAGCGTAGCCTGCCGGGCCGTCGTCCGGACGAGCGTGTCGTTCGCCTTTTGCCCCGATGGCCGACGTGCGGTGCGAGCGTGGTGCTCGCCGGGGAGCTTGCCGGTGTGCTCACCGATCGGCGCGCGGCGCCATTCGTTTCGCGTTCGGGCCGAGAGCGCCGGACAGCACGCCTTGCCTCGCCCGGACCCAGTCTCTGCTAAACCCCACTCTCGCCGCCATGGATCCGTCCGCCGTTCGCGTTCACCCGCACCAGGCCCTGGCGGTGTATGTGGAATCGCTCGCCGCGGGCGCGGATGTTGCGGTGTTGGGCGACGCCTCGTTCGGGATGGCCGCACGCATGGTCCACCTGGGGGCTCGCACGGTCCACGTGTGGGACCCGGACCGAAACCGCGCACTTGCCCAAGCCGAACGGGCAACGGCGGGCGTGCGGGTGCTCCCGTATTCCCCGCACGACCTCGTGGCCCGCAATCTCGACCTGGTCATCGTGCCGGATCTCGGCTCGTTCGACGACCCGGCCGATGTCATCGCACGGGCTCGCGCGATGGTCGGTGACGCCGGCGTGGCGCTCATCCGCGCAGCCAACCGCGAGACTGCGGGGCACGAGTCGGGGCGGGCGTTCGACTACTACGAGCTCTTCGATCTGGTCGCCGCTGCGTTTTCCAACGTTCGAATGGTCGCAGAGCTCGCGTTCGAGGGCGTGGCGCTCGTGGCGCTCAGTGAAGACGACGAGCCTCCCGCCGTGACCGTGGACACGCAGCTCGCCGACGGCGATCGAGTCGTTTCGGCGTTCGTGGCAGTCGCCGGCCAAGGGGACGCTCACGTGGAGGCCTATTCGATCGTCGAACTGCCGCCCCGCGGCCGGGACCAGGAGGCGGACGCCACAGATGCCCTTCGCACCGAACTCTCGAATGCGCGGCTGCGAACGGAAGGTCTGGAAAGCGAGCTCATGCATCGTGCGGCGCGCTCGGCCGAGCTGGAGGTGGCGCTGGCGGCTGAGACGCATCACGTGTCGGTCTTGTTGGCCCACGTCGACGAGGCACGCGCCGCGGCCGCAGCCGTCCGTGGGAGCGCGCAGGCGGAAATCGACGCGATCACCCAACATGCGCACCAGACGGATCGTCGAAGCGCGCGGCTGGAGCGCGATCTTAGTGCAGCCGGTGAGGCATGCGCCGCGGAACTGGCGCACTTCGAGGAGGCCCTTCGGGAGAGGGCCCAGGCGATTCGCCTACTCGAGGCGGAGATGGCTCGGCGCGACCAAATCGTTCGCGATCTCGTGAGTGCGCTCGACGAGAGCGGGTCTTACCCCGAACCCCCGACGGGGGATGATCCGGTCGAGGGTCATGCCCTGCTCGCCGAAAACGCGCGTCTGCGCGAACGCCTCGATGCGCTCGCCCTGGACTTGGCACGCCGAGAAGGCGAAGCTCGTGCGAGCAGTTGGAGCGTGGCAGAGCTCGAGCGACGCTTGGCGGAGCTCACGAGCGACAATGCGGGCGTGCGTCGCGAGTCGGAAGGGGCATCGACCGTCCTGTCCGACGCGAGCCGCGCGGAGTCGAACGCCGCACTCTTCGCCGCTCTCGACGAGATCGACGTTCTCAGACGGGCGCTCTCGCAGGAGCATGAGTCCCGGCTCCGGGCCGAATCCGGCGACGCTCTCGCGCGTGCACGCTCGGACATTGAGCGTTTGACCGTGCTCTTGGAACAATCGACGCGCGAACCCGAGGCTTCTGAAGAGGCTCGTCCCCCCAGTCCTACATGAGGACCGTCGAGCCGGCCACGAACCGAGGACCGCAGCCGAAGCATGTTTTCGAACCCGGTTCAAGTCCCCGCTCGCGCTTGGCCACGGCCCTCCAACCGCGATTCGCGTTGACACAGCCGGACAGCGGCTTAACTTGCGGCTCGCGAGCTTACCGCTTGCGTTCTTGCGTGTGAGCGCACACCCGTTGCAGGGTTTGCAGCGAAGACAACCCGGGCGCCGATGTCCTCTAAGCGCGATTATTACGAAATCCTGTCCGTCTCGCGCGAAGCGCCCCCGGATGAACTACGCAAGGCGTATCGGCGCGAGGCTCTGAAGCATCACCCCGACCGCAACCCGAGCGATTCCTCGGCCGAGTCGAAGTTCAAAGAGGTGAACGAGGCCTATCAGGTACTGTCCGACGAGACGAAGCGGCGCATCTATGACCAGTTTGGTCACGCGGGGCTCGACGGATCGATGGCCGGCGCTTCCGGATTTGAGGGCGGCGTCAGCGACGTTTTCGCCCACATGCAGGACCTCTTCGCCGAGATGTTCTCGAGTGGCGGAGGGGGGCGCGCTCGTCGAGGTAGCGATTTGCGAGTGCAGACGCGCTTGCCGCTGAGGGATGCCGCGTTCGGATGCAAGCGCGAGGTGAGCGTGCGCGCGCCGGCACCCTGCAGCGACTGCGGGGGTAATGGCGCCAAGGCCGGCACCAAGCTCGAAACCTGCTCACAGTGCCGCGGCAGCGGGCAGGTGTCGAACGCGCGTGGGTTTGTGATGTTCACCTCGACCTGCCCGCGTTGTCGCGGCGCGGGCCGGACGATAAAGGAAGCGTGTCCGGCATGCGCAGGACACGGGGCCGTCGAACGCACGCGGAAAGTAACCGTGACGTTTCCTGCGGGCATCGATGCCGGTCAGCGCTTGCGCGTGAGCGGCCAGGGAATGCCGGGGCCGGCAGGGGCCGCGGCCGGCGACTTGTACGTGGAGATTGACGTCGAAGAGGATCCTCGCTTCGAGCGCGACGGCGCCGACCTCATCACGCGCGTGAGCATCCCGTTCACCGATGCGGCCCTGGGGGCCGAAATTCGCGTCCCTGCTTTGGAGCCGGACGAGGACTCCGCAACCGTTGCGCTCGCGATTCCAGCCGGAACCCAACCGGGTACGCTGTTCACCCTCAAGGGCCAAGGTATCCCGCGGCTCGACGGACGAGGCCGAGGGTCGCTCGTCGTCGTCGTGCAGGTGGAAGTCCCCGCCTCCCTGACGTCGCGCGGACGGGAGCTTCTGGAAGAGCTCGTGATCGAGTTGCGCAATCAGGCGTCGGGCGGGCGCGAAGGAAAGCCGGAAGGAAAGCGAGCCGCGGTCGGCAAGTAGGCCATGATGGTCGATGTGGAGTCGCTCAAGGCGGCGCTTGCGCACGTGTCGACTCTGCGGCCGAACGGTCGGGTCCTGTCGGTGGCGGGTCTGAGCTTGCGACTTGCGCTGCCGGGGGTTCGCGTCGGAGACGTGATCCGCGTGTGCCGGCGCGGCGATCCGCTTGTCTGCGAGGTCGTCGGGTTCGATGCGAACGGCGCGATTGCGATGCCGTTCGGCGCACTCGTTGGGGTGGGGGCCGATGACGAGGTGGAGTCGACGGGCGGCCCGCTCACCGTTCGCGCGAGCGAGGGAGTCCTCGGACGAATGCTCGATGGGCTGGGTCGTCCGCTCGACGGGGGTCCAGTCATCGCGGGAGAGCTCGTGCCCGTCGACCGCAGTCCTCCGAGTGCCCTCGATCGTCGCGCCATCGCGCGCCCCATCGCGACGGGCGTGCGCGTCGTCGATGGATTGATCACGTTGGGCGAGGGGCAACGGGTCGGCCTCTTTGCCGGATCGGGAGTGGGCAAGAGCACGTTGCTCGGCACGATCGCCCGCGGCTGCGACGCAGACGTCGTGGTCGTCGCCCTCGTCGGCGAGCGCGGGCGCGAGGTGGCCGAATTCGTCGATCGCTTTCTGGGCGCCGAGGGGCGCAAGAAGGCCGTCGTCGTCGTCGCGACGAGCGACGTCGCGGCGCTCGAGCGGCTCCGCGCGGCGCAGGTGGCCACTTCGTACGCCGAGTATTTCCGGGATCGCGGCTCGCGCGTACTTTTGCTCGTCGACTCGGTGACGCGGGTCGCTCGCGCGCAACGCGAGGTCGGCCTCGCCGCGGGCGAGCCTCCGGCGCGCCGCGGATATCCGGCGAGCGTGTTCGCTGGGCTCCCGCGGCTGCTTGAGCGGTCCGGACAGGGACCGCGCGGCAGCATCACGGCCATCTACACGGTGCTCGTCGAAGGCGGGGACATGGACGAGCCGATCGCCGATGAGGTCCGCGCCATTCTCGACGGTCATGTCGTGCTCGATAGGGCGATCGCGGCCCGAGGCCGATACCCGGCTGTCGACGTTCTGGCGTCGTTGTCGCGTGTCATGGACTCGGTCGCGTCGGAGCCGCATCGCAAAGCAGCTCGGCGCCTGCGGGCTCTATTGGCCGCCTACGAAGCCAAACGCGATTGGGTCGCATTGGGCGCCTACGTGAAGGGAAGCGACAAAGAGCTCGACGAGGCCATGGTGCGCATGGACGCGATCGAGAGGTTTTTGCGGCAAGAGCCCTTCGATTGCAGTGCCTTTGAGACGACTGTGGCCGAGCTGGCGGCTGCGGTGCGCTGACGTAGGCTAAGCGGCGGCCTTCTGGCAAGCGTGTCCCTGGCACTGACCCAAACGGGCCATCGTGCTACTTCAGGCCGCCGCGATGACCCTTCTTCAGGTCGCCGATCTGCGCTTTGGGTACGCTGCGGAGACTCTCTTCGAGAACGTCACCCTTTCGCTCGCCATGGGCGATCGCGTGGCCCTGGTCGCCCCCAACGGTTCGGGCAAAACCACCCTTCTGCGCATCCTGGCCGGCGAGATCGAGCCGGATGCGGGGTCGGTTGTCGTGCGCCGCGATACGACGATTGGCTATTATCGACAGTCTCACGAGATCGCGGCACAAGGCGACGTCCTTGGGGCGTTTCTCTCCGGGTTCGGGGCAGCCATGCAACTGCGCGACGAACTCCGCCAAGCTCAACAGGATGCCGCGAGCGGCACGCAAACGGCGCTCGATCATCTGGCGCGTGTGACCGACCGGTACCATCTGGCTCGCGGCGACGAGCTCGAGCACAGGGTCGCGGCGCTCGCGAGTCATCTCGGCTTTTCGGAGGCCGATCTCGCTAGGCCGGTCGCTTCGTTATCGGGTGGCGAGCAGGGGCGACTTCGACTCGGAGTCGTCCTCGCGCAACGACCCGAACTCCTGCTTTTGGACGAACCGACCAATCACTTGGACCTCGATACGATCGGCTGGCTCGAACAATGGCTGTCCGAATACCGAGGCGCCGTGTTGATCGTGAGTCACGATCGCGCGTTTCTGGACAATACCTGCAAATCGTCGCTTGAGCTCGGACGACGCGGTGTTCGCCTCTATCCCGCGCGCTACTCCGAGTACGTGTTGCTTCGCGAGGACGATCTGGCGCGAGAGCGCGCCATTGCGGAGCGCCAGCACGACTTAATTGCCAAAACCGAAGACTTCATCCGAAAAAACATCGCTGGACAGAAGACGAAGCAGGCCCAGAGTCGTCGCAAGATGCTCGAGAAGATCGACCGCATCGAGAGGCCCGAAGACGTTTGGGCAAGCGCCGAACGCGTCACGTTCCGATTCGCCCCGGCGGCGCGGACGGGAGACATCGTCCTCGACGCCTGCGGCCTTACCGCCTCCCGCGGCGGTCGCGCGCTCTTTTCACACTTCGACCTTCTCGTTCGGCGCGGCGAGCGGGTCGGCATCGTCGGTCCGAACGGCGCCGGCAAGAGCACGTTGCTCAAGTTGCTCGCTGGCCGAGGTGCTTCGGACGATACGGGCGTTCTCAAGCGAGGGACCAACTTGCAGGAGGGCTATTTCGATCAGCACCTGGGCGAGGTCGATCCGGATCGGACGGCCGTGGACAACGTGCGCCGCGTTCGCGGCGACTTCACCGTCGAGGCGGCACGGCAATATCTGGCTCGCTTTCGTTTCTGGGGGGATGATCCACTCCGTGTGGTCCGTGGCTTTTCGGGCGGGGAGCGATCACGCCTGGCACTCGCAAAACTGCTGCTCGATCCGAAGAACCTGCTTTTCCTCGACGAGCCGACCAACCACTTGGACATCCCGGCCGCCGAGATTCTCGAAGAGGCTCTGGTCGGGTTCGAAGGCACCGTGCTGCTCGTCTCGCACGATCGCCGCTTTCTCGAGAATGTGACGACGCGCATCGTGAGCATCCGAAGCGGTCGAGTCGATGTCTATCCCGGCGGCTTTCGCGACTACGAGCAAGCGCTCGTGAGCCGTCGCGTGCGAGACGCAGAATCCGCCGGACGGGTAGCGCCTGATCGCAGCCCTCGTGTACGTCGAGCTCCCGACCCACCGGCGAAGCCAGGGTCCGCAGTCGCCGCTCCGACTCTCGCGTCCACCGAGGAGACCGATGTCGCAAGGCAGAGGTACGAGTCGCAGCGACATGCGGGGCGTGCGCTCGAGAAAAAGAAACGCCGTGTCCAACAACTCGAGATCGCCATCGCGGCAGGCGAGCGCGATCTCGACGTGCTGCGCGGCAACCTGAAAGAAGCGCCTGGAGACGGCTGGGAGAAGCTGAGCAAAATGGCGCAGGAAGAACGGGCTTTGACCAAGAGAGTCGACGCGATGCTCATCGAATGGGCAAAGTTGTCCGAGGAGGTTCAGTGAAGGGGCGCCGCATCTTGGCCACGCTTTTAAGTGTGCTTCTCGCGATGGGCGCCGGTGCCGCGTGCACGCGCCGTGTGTCGTCGACGACGCAAGATGCTGCGGCGTTGCTACCCGTCGTCCGGCCCGAGACCGAAGGTCTGCTCCTCACGTGGATCGACGACAAGGGGGATTTTCACGTCGAGACCCGCGTTGCGGATGTGCCCGTCATGGGACGGGATACTGTGCGGGTCGAGAGCGAAGCCGGCGACCACGCCCTCGCTGCGGATCAGGTATTCGTGGTTGACCTTCGCGAGACGGGCATCGACGGCGCATATCCGGTCCGCACGATGACGCGTACGCAATTCGAGGTGCTCGCAGTCGCGCGCCGGGAAAAGGTGGGGCCTACACTGGCGAGCGCGGCGCCTTCGCCGCCGACCGTGAGTGCTTCTCCAACGAATGCCGAAGTGCCGAGCAAGCCGGCCACTCGAACCGTCGTAGTGATCTACGGGGCCGAATGGTGTAGCGCATGCCACGACGCGGCCCGCTACCTGCGCCACAAGGGGATCGCATACGTCGAGAAAGACATCGAGAAAGACCCGGGCGCGTCGCAGGAGATGCAGGAAAAGCTCGTCAAGAGCGGCCTACGCGGGGGGTCGATCCCGGTGATCGACGTACGCGGCAAGATCATGGTCGGGTTCAACCCGCCCGAGATCGACGCGGCGCTGGGTGAAGTTTTGTAGTGAGTGTCGAGGGGAGCGAATGCCGCTCGCCTCGAGCACGCCGGCGAGAGCGCGGTGGATGACATGGCCTGCACTTGACGCGAGTCTCAGGGTGGGGGAAATCTGAGGACAAGCTCATGACGTTGGTCGGCGCACTGTTGTTGCTCCTCGTCGCGAGCATTTGCGGCAGCATCGGCTCTCGCATCGCCGGCTACTCGCACATGGGCTGCCTCAGCTCGGTCGCGCTCGGCTTCGTGGGTGCTTGGCTCGGCGGATGGTTTGCGGCGCAAGTGCACCTTCCCGCGTTGTACGTTCTGCACGTTCGCGGCGAGTCCTTTCCGGTGGTCTGGTCAATCATCGGCGCCGCCATGTTCGCGGCCATCGTGAGCGCGTTGACGGGGCGCAGTCGCTACGGTTTCTGATTCTGAAGGAATCATCCGCGCAGGGATTGCCGCGCTCCCGCCCGGATCGTGCTCGTGGGCCGTCGCCTGTCAGGGGGTTGTTCACGCTGTCAGTTGAGCCACGTTCGAGGATCGGGAGGAACCTCACCTCGGGTCGTCCTCTCGGTCACTGGCGGCGACCCTGTGCCGGAGCGACCGGCCGGGGGTCGCGACGAGCCGCCCGGGCTCGGGGGTCTTGCGCCCAGCCGCTCGCGAAGCGATGTCAGAAGCGACCAACCGAGGAAGAGAGCGAGCAAGACGGGACTCGCCGGCATCGATCCGCGCATGATGACCTCTTGCGAATGGATGCAGGGGCCGCCGGCGCGGTTGCGCGGCGCGAGGCACTCGGTACGGTGCGCTCCTGCTGGGGTGCTCGGGGGGAGCGGCATTCGCTCCCCTCGACGTGTCGTGTGTGCCGGTTCGGCGAGAGCGGAGTCGAGCGAGCGAAGCGAGTCGAGGCGTAGCGAAGC